>WLWH01000439.1_pt1 | contig 33791 bp, 53 predicted proteins | sample 6712741 | NCBI WGS metagenome assembly WLWH01 (sample SAMN12718694, study PRJNA515312) | sponge metagenome | isolation source: marine sponge | host: Mycale hentscheli | place: New Zealand: South Island, Marlborough, Capsize Point | collected 2003-05-01
GATTGATACATTGATGACTAGATATTACTCCCAGTAAATCAGGCACTTAAACACTTCGGTATGAACTTTATTATTTAAATATGCCAAGACCAAAGAAGAGAAGTTTAATATCAGACGAGAAGAAAGCTGAGTTAGGAATACCGATTAAGCCAAAGCCAGAACCAAAGGAGACCAAACCACACGTTCCATATTCTGATGGGCGCAGAAACAACGGTGCAATAAAAGGAGTGTCCAGAGGGCAAGGGCGAAAGCCTAAAGCCAAAGAAGCAGACATAAAGAACTTTGCGCTAGGTTCAATGAAGAAAGCCTTTGGAAGTGAGAAGAAAGCTTGGGAGACACTTGCTGAGATGAGTAAGGATTCCTTTGCACACTTACGCTTACTGTGGGAATACAAGTATGGTAAGCCTAAAGAGCAGAAGGATATTAACGTTAAGCAGGAGATAAACATTCCTGTGATATCTTTCCTGCAACCAGAAGAGACTATTGATATTGAATCAACAGAGATAAAGGATGAAGAAAGTAAATCTTAACCCTAAGTACAATCCTCTGTTCAGAGACTCAAGTAGGTACTTTGTTATTACAGGTGGTAGGGGAAGTGGTAAGTCGTTTGGTGTAAACACATTCTTGGTGCTTCTAACGTATGAAACAGGGCATCGCATATTGTTTACTCGATATACAATGACTTCGGCATCAATGTCTATTATTCCAGAGTTCTTGGAGAAGCTAGAACTGATGGGTATAGCAGAGAACTTTACCGTTACAAAGAACGAGATTATAAATAACCTAACAGGAAGCAGCATTCTGTTTAGTGGTATTAAGACTGCGAGTGGAGACCAAACAGCCAAGCTCAAGTCTATTCAAGGCGTTACGACATTTGTCTTGGATGAAGCAGAGGAACTTACAGACGAGGAATCGTTTGAAAAGATAGACTACTCTGTTCGTGCCACTGGGAAGCAGAATCGCTGTATCCTCATTCTAAACCCAACAACTAAACAGCATTGGATATACGAGAGGTTCTTTGAGAATAGAGGCATTACAGACGGTTACAATGGCGTTAAAGAGAACGTAAGCTACATACACACAACCTACATTGATAACAAGCAACACTTATCTCCATCTTTTGTAGAGCAAGTGGAGGTTATGCAAAAGCGTAGACCAGAGAAGTATAAGCACCAGATACTTGGAGGTTGGCTTGAGAAGGCGGAAGGAGTTGTATTTACTCATTGGGAGATTGGAGACTTCAATAATGAGTATGATACGATATTTGGACTTGATTTTGGATTTTCGGTAGATGCTTCAGTCTTAACTGAAATTGCGGTAGATAAGATTAGAAAGACTATTTGGATAAAAGAACACTTCTACAAAGCAGGACTTTCTACGTCTAATATATTTGAGATGTGTAGGAGATTTGCTGGCACTAACTTAATAGTATGCGACAATAGTGAGCCTCGACTCATATCAGAGTTAAAGACTAAAGGACTTAAAAACATTACACCAACTATAAAAAAGAAAGGTAGCATCTTATCAGGCATCGCTCTTATGCAAGACTACAATATAATAATAGATAAGGACTCTGTGAATTTAATACGTGAGTTTAACAATTACGCATGGAAGCTAAAGGGTAGTATCCCCAGAGATTCTTGGAATCATGGCATTGATGCAAGTCGCTATGCAATTCAATACGCCCTTGAAAGGACTGTGCCGAAGGGTATGTATGTGCTGCGTTAACTATAAGGTATGCTGCATACCAAATCATTATAGTTACCACACATATAATTGTCCACGCTATTCTTTTCATTCTTGCTCTATTATAGGTTCAACTGATATTATACCCTGCCTGTCAAACTTAACCACAACTTCATTACAGCCATTGTCTAAACAGGAGCGTAAGTACTTATTAAATTGCCTCATTGTCATTCTCTACCTCTTTTTGTAAGTTAGCTAACGCTCTCCAAGCTACCTTAGCGGAGTGCCTGATGCCATCGGTATCAATCGTACCTGCTTCAAGTAAGTGCCGAGAAAGAGCATCTAATTCGTCTCCTGACTTGCTTCTATCCCACGCCAGAGGTTTATCTGGATTGTGTTGTTGTTGTCCAACGTAAGAACACTTTGCGATTTCTCGAATTGCATCAGGAAAATAATTTAACACTCCTGTAAAGATTGGTGTCTCCTTCCTTGTGAATTTAATAGGGGTTTCTTCCTCTAGCAATTCAATACCCCCCTGTGAATTTAATACCCCTTGTTCTTCGGATATGATTTCAATATCCCCTTCATTATTCCATTTATACATATATTTGCCTTTAAACATGATACTACAAAGATAGTAAATATTTTACAATTACTTAACATTGGCTTAACATTGGATAACATTAGGCTTCGTATGTTTGCATTGAACATAAAAATAAATACAAATGAGAATAATAGAAACAGAAGCATATACATTTGATGAATTGTCAGATGATGCAAAAGAAAAAGCAGTTAATAATCTTTTTGAAATAAATGTAGAATACGATTGGTGGGATTGTACTTACGAAACATTCAGAGAATTAGGGATACGCATTGAGCATTTTGATTTGGGAAGAAGAAGTGAAATTGGCATTGACCTTATTGAATCGTATGATGAAGTTGCAACAAATATCATTGGCACATTTGGTGAAAATAGTTTAAAAGCAAACGCACAATACTTTATTGAACAAAGGGATAAATTGGTTAAGGAATTAGGCGAAGGCAATGAAATAGCTGGTTATTCTATTAAGGAAGGTAATGAAGTTGAATTTGATGAAAAAATCGAAACTATTGAAGGGTATTATTTGAAACAAATAAAAAGAGATGCTCTACATTGGTTAAGATGCGAATTTGAATACCTTATGTCTGATGAAGCAGTTATCGACACAATAGAAGCAAATGAATACGAATTCACAAAAGAAGGTAAACTAATATAAAATAAATATAAATGACTAACGAAGTATTAACAACATTAGAGAACTGCAAAGATTATATTGAGCAAATAAAAGATGATGCACTTGCAAAGTATTTGATTAAGGAAATTGATAAGACAATAAAAAACGAAGTTAAGGAGTACGAACAATATACGCCTGAATTTGCACAGGTAATAAAATTCTACAAAGAAACTACTTTTGAGCAACATAATGCCTTTTTAAATATAATATACGATAAGTTGACATTCTTTGATGCATACAGCAAAACAAGTTATGAAGTAGATGATGAGTATATAATTGGTACAAATGGCACATTTCACCAAATAAACATTAAGTAAGGATAATCATTAACGCAAGGATAATCATTGCACACAAGGATAATCATTGCATATAAATTAACACATAAGTAAATACAGATGAAAATATATAATAGTAGATTAACATTAGAGGATTTTGAGGCTTGGTCTGGTGCAGTAGACACTAAACAAGTTATAATTGACAATAACAAGGAGGCTGACTTCGAATGTCTTATTGAGGAATTATATCCAGAAGGAATTGAAGAAACCCAATTGAATGACATACTTCGGTTTGATAGTGAATGGATATATAAGAATTTAAATATTAGAGAAGATGATTAGTTTAATAGCAGGAATATTATTTTTGGTAATAATTGGGTTAACTTTAAATTAAAGGAATGTTTGAAATTGGAGTAAGTTTTGTTTTACTTGGAATGTTTTTAATTGCATACTCAAAGTGAATTCAATAGATAAGCAATTCAATATATAAGCAATTCAATATATATATAATTGCATAGGTAGTAATTGCATAGGGCAATTGTATGTGGTTGCGCTTTTGCCCTTATTTAGACTGAATATGAATAAGCACCCATATTTGGATATGTGCCAAAATTGTTGTAGTATATGCGCGCCCGTACATTTAGTATATATGTATTGTATTGCTTATTTAGAATCTATATAAATAGTAAATAAAATGTCAATATCTTTGGCAGTTTGGTAAATTGTTGTATATTTGTACTAACAAAAACAAACAAAATGATTTCAATAATAGATAACAGAAACCAAAAACAAGGATTTGAGATAGACAATTTCGGGTATGGTAAATGGTATGTGCAAAATGATTTAAGCGGAAAACTAATATCTTGCAAATATAAATATCAAGCTATTGAAATAATAAGAAACCCACAAAAATGGGATATATAAAAACAAATAATAAATAATAAATAAAACAAAGATGAAAACAACAAACAACACAAACAACAGAACGCAAAAAACAATAGAAACCTTTGCGCTAATCATTGCAACAATTTACAGCATTGCAACGGTTTTGGGAGTAGGCTATATTCTACTTAACATTGATAAAGTTTCTTTTAATTTTTAGTAGTATGAAGATAATTGATAAACTAACAAAAAAAACGGTTCACCTACTTTTATATATTGTTCCGCTATATTTAGCCCTTAGAATTATATTAACACAATAAAACAAAACACATGGAAACATTTAAAAATATATTTGCAGTAACCTTTAATCCACAAACAGGATTTGTATCACACAAAAAAGGTAGGATAACAATGGATATTGTACTTGAAAACGTACACAGCGTTCAGACAGCTAAAGAAGTATTAGCCGACAAGGGCATACACGCATCATCTATAAAAAGATTAACACAATAAAACAAACGAAATGGAACTGCAAATATACATACACCGTAAAACTAAATTCTTGCGACTAAGAAATAAACCATCTATATATATTGGCAAAGGTTCAATACAAATATATACAGGCAAAATATTTTGTTTTGCTGCTGGTTTAAATTTATATAACAAAACACAATAATAAAACAAAACAACATGAAGACAGTATTCACCAACAGCGAATGTGTACACACATTTGCACAACGGACACAAAACAATGGACGTACTTCAAATAACAAAATATTTTTTGAGGGGGACAAGATATATTCTTACGGATATCATTACGAGCTAGGACGCTTTTTAGATGATAAAACGATACTAATAAACGATGAGGGGTACAGCAACAGCACCGCCAAACATATAACGTTATTAGTAGGCGCAACGTCCCAATACAAACAATACTACAAAACCAAAACAGACATATATTGGGTGCATACCGAGATGATGTACCTAAAAAAGAAACTATCTAAAGCTCGCAAGCCTCAAATATATATTAGTCAAATTTATAGTTTGTGGAATTCCTTTAATGAATATATAAATGAGCGCAAAGAAAAGCAATTAAGAAAATACAAAGAGTACAAAGAGATGCTGTTATTTGTAGATTCGTTGCAAGAGGAAACGAGTATCGAAGATTTGCGCCAGTGGGCAAAAGAAGAAACCAGAAAAAAGAAAGAGAAAGAGCAAAAGCAATTAACCGAATATCTGGTAAAGTTTAGGGAATATAAAAAGGACTATTTTTGTATAGGTAATAACGATTATTTGAGGCTATCTAAATGCGCTCAATTCGTTGAAACTTCACAAGAGGTTAAGATAGATGTTAACGAGGCAAAGCGTTTTTTAAAGCTGCTTAATAGTGGCGTATCAATGAGGGGGCAAAGAATAGGAAATTATACTACAATATCATTCGATAAACTTTTGCGCATTGGTTGCCACAATATAAGCAAAGAAGAGATACAATATATAACTAACTTAATATAAAATAATATGTACTACATAAACCATAAGCATGAAACATTTGGAACTGAAACGATAGACGAAGCCAAAACAAGAAAAGAAGCATTATATCTACTTAATGAATACAGGTTAAGTGGTGGCAATTATTATATAAGTAAACGGGAAATATATTAATCATGAAACCAAAACTATATACACAAAGAAACGAATTGACAAAATACGCTTTATGTTGTGGATACGCCCAAACAAGAAACAACAAAACATTAACGTTTATACATAACGTTTATAAGGTTGCGTCATTATACGAAGTGAAGTATTTTGATACATTAAAGAAAGCAAGAAAATATCTATATACAGGTAAAATAAATTAATCATGAATAGGAATATATTTGAAAATAACCTACGGATAATTAAAGAAAGCAGGACAAATCCAGCCAAACAAATAAACCATTTGCACGACAAAGATTTCATTAAGTGGCTGAATGATAACGGTTTGATTAATTGGTTGAAATAAAAATAGGAGTAGAAGTATAGTTTTTTTAGTTTGTTTTGTTTAAAGGGGTTGCTATATGTAGCCCTTTTTTTGTACCCATACCAAAAGAATTAACAATAAATTAACACATATTATTTGTGTAGTATAAAAATTATTTGTACCTTTATAGTTAAGACTCTCCCGAGCGTCCACTCGTAGGGTATAATATACCCACTCTCTACCTACTTAACCATTTCCACCTGACATCAATGAATTCAATAGTTATAAATTCAATACCCATACTTGTGAATTTAATAGGGTATTCGTATATTAGCTATGAATTTAATAAGTATGCCAAAAAGAAAGATAAAACCCATTCCATTGCATTTACAAGACACAGATAAAGCTCGTAAAGCTATCTCTTGGGCATTTAGAAGCTATTTAAGAGCATATCCCGTACCAAGTGGAGATATGTATCATATTATAGTAGATAATGGCGTAAAACGCCTTAAATCGCCTCAAGAGTACAAAAAAGAAGAATTGACTGATGCTTTGTGGCGCATCTACATAAAATACTACGAGAACCATTTAGAAAAAGTAGGTTATGAATCATAACTGGTTACTCATGTTATTATATAATACATGTTATATTATTTACTTAGAGTGTATCATGTTAACATGCTTTATAAGACATAACCTTCTTAAAATGCATATTAAGATACGATACATGTTATTACTCTTTAAGATATATATTATATATATGTGCCATAAAGGCAGGTGCATAATCAATAAGTACACTTAAACAAATAATTATTATTTAGATATGAAAACCATAGAATTAGAATTATCAGTTCCAACAGCCTTATCAGACATTACGCTTGGGCAATACCAACGATACATGAAAGTGATAGATGATAACGATGGTGATGACAATGCTGGTGAATTTATAACACTAAAGACTATTGAGATATTTTGTAACATCTCACTAAAGGAAGTACTGAGCATTCCTGCTAAGGATGCCGATAGAGTGCTGACTATAATCAACAAGGCGTTTGAAGAGAAGCCTAGTCTAATAACTAGGTTTGACTTACTTGGCGTAGATATGGGATTTGAACCCAAGTTAGAGAACATTGCTCTTGGCGCATATATAGACGTTGAAGACAATATATCTGATTGGCAAAGGATGCATAAAGCTATGGCAGCACTTTACAGACCTGTCAACTTTAGTAATAAAGATAAATACACAGTAGCACCCTATGACGCAAGCGAAGAGGTATCAAACCTTATGAAAGAAATGCCCTTAGATGTAGTGATGAGTGCAATGGTTTTTTTTTACGTTTTAGGGAAGGAGTTGTTGATAGCTATCCCGAGCTATATACAGAACAATCTGACACAGGAGGAGACTTATCAGCTCAAGCAAACTTTGGCGCAAAATGGGGTTGGTATCAATCAATCTACGGACTCGCTGGAGGAGATGTTCTCAAGTTTGATGCAGTTACCGAACTTCCAATATTCAAGTGCCTCAACTTCCTAACCTTTGATAAAGAGAAAAACGAAATAGAAGCAGCAATGATAAAGAAAGCGTATAAGAGATGAGAGAGTTTTATGATTTAATGGATAAGATTTACACCTACCTAGACGGTAGTCCAAGTGTAACCACAGTAACCTTTGGCAACATATTCGATGTTGACTTAGCTAAACAAACGTTGTTTCCATTGGCACACGTTAACGTGCAGAACGTATCGTTTTCAGAACATACAATGACTTTCTCTATTCAGGTAATCTGTATGGATATTGTAGATGCCTCTAAGGATGATAAACTGGCAACGGACTCAATTCCGTACAAAGGACTAGATAATAGGGCAGACGTGCTAAACACACAGCTTACGGTAATCAATGGATTGCAAAGCTCACTTAGAAGAGGTGGTCTTAACGATGTAGACTACGTTCTAACATCAGATGCAACTGCCACGTTATTTGAAGATAGATTTGAGAATCTGCTTTCTGGATGGGCATTAGACTTATCCATTGAGATTCCCAATACAGATATGAGGCTTATAAATTCAACAGGAGACGGTTGTAGGTAATGGATATTAGATTCAAAAATACAGAGGACTATATAAAATCATTTGCCGAGAGCAAACTGGTTCAGTATTTCCTTGAATCGTATGAGACTGTAAGAAGCAGAGGTTATGGCGGAAGTTCTCAGGTTCGCTCTAGTGGTGCAGGTGGCGAGTCTTTGAATGTAAAAGTAGAAAACAAAGGTCTTGATATAAACCTATATGGCAATTCTTACCTAGAAGCTGTTGACGAAGGAACAGAACCGTTCTCACCTCCGCCAGAAGCTATAATAAATTGGCTGCAAACAAAGCCAGTTACACTTACAGACTTTAAGACAGGCAGAGAACTAGATAGAACTCCAGCCAACCTAAGAAGCGTTGCATACAAAATAGGTGAAGCTATATCGCTAAGAGGTATTGCGCCAGCAAACTACATAAAAGAAGTCGTAGAAAAAGGTTTTGATGAGATATTAAATGGAATTACAGAACCACTAGGTAAGGACATAAAAGAAAAACTAGATACAATATTAACAAAAGTAGGTTATGTCAAGCAAGGAGATAACTGGGTATTGAAAACAAAATAGAAAACTATGGCAAATATATTATTACGTTCACCTCATTACAAAACTGTGAGTAGTGGAGCTTCCGCAAAGCTAACTATAACTATTGATGGTACGCTTAGATACACAATAATTAAGAACGCTATAAACAGTAGGGTTGTATTTGAAATATCAGAATTGTGCAGAGATTACATAGAACATACTTTTAGTCAATCTAATCCAGCATCTACAATAACCATTGCCACACAAAGATTTTCATATACTGGGGCTGATGGTGGAGGCACAGAAACTTCGTTAGACCCAACCCCAGTCACAGATATAGGATATGATGGATACGGATTGTTTACAGAAGGTGTAAATCCAACAATAAGCACATCACAAATACCACTACAATCTAATACGGATATTTACTTGCCACCAAGTACTGCTTCTTATATACCTGTGAATTATGGCGATGGTTCTTTTGAAACATCAGCAGCAGCAACAGACGGAACTAAATACTATATACCTAGCCCATCAGACCCACAATATACTTTTACAATACGCACAATATGCGATACAAAGTTTGGTTCATCTAAGATTACCTTTATAAATAAATTCGGTGCGCTACAAGAAATGTACTTCTTCCACAAGTCTACGGAGGAAATGAATACAACTAGTGGAGAATATAAGAAAAATATATTTGACTACGATAATAGCAATTACATTATTACAGACCATCAGTCACAGAGATTCAACACTAATGCCATAAAGAAAGCAACATTAAATACACCTTTTGTTACGGAGCAATATAATGAAGCAATAGAAGAATTGATGCTTAGTGAATACGTATGGTTAACTAAAGGAAGCGTAACTCATCCTGTTACACCATCTACAAAATCCCTGAAATTCAAGACATCTGCAAATGACAAGTTGGTTCAATACACTATCGGTTTTGATTACACTTCAAACGTAATAAACAATGTTAGATAATGAATAGAACTGTTCAAATATATGTTGCTGATGCGGACAAAGTATTAAGACGTATCGACCTGTTTAAAGACGAGACCATTTCCCTTACAGACGGAATACAAGACGTTAGAGACATAGGCAAGGTTTTTACTGAGTTCACACAATCTTTTAGTGTACCAGCTAGTAAAACTAATAACAAGATATTTAAACATTATTATAACGCTGACATAACCGATGGTTATGATAATAGATTTTTATCCAATGCTAGAATAGAAATAAATAACACACCTTTCAAAGAAGGGTTTGTGTCTTTGCAGGGGGTAAATATGAAGGATAACAATGCCGATTCATACAGAATTACCTTCTATGGTAAAACAGTTGACTTAAAAAACATAATTGGTAGTGATAAAATTTCCTCATTACCTTTTAATAGTTCATTAAACACTCAATATTCACAAGCTCTTGTTAGAAACAGACTGACAGCAAACCCTTCATCAAGTGACATTATAGCTCCACTTATAACACATACTCAAAGATTGTATTATGATAGCAATGAAGATATAAGAGATACAGGTAATTTATACGACCATGGCGGTGGTGGTACTCATGTCCATGGAGTTAGATGGGATAACTTAAAATACGCCATAAGAGTTCACACAATAGTGGAGGCAATAGAGTCTAAATATCCGCAAATTGAATTTACAGATGACTTCTTCAATACCACAAACGACAGATACTACAACTTGTTTATGTGGATGCACAGAGAAAAGGGGAGTATATTGAAGGACAATCAATTGTATTCAACTGTAATTAACTCTTATGATGATATATTGACAGCAACTTATATAGATTTAAACTTATCTGATGATAGTAGGTTGGATGTTCTAAGGAGAATTGATTCAATAAAATTAACCACTTCAACGACTAGCTCAGAATCATACAATGTGATAATATACCATAATGGAGTTGAGCTTTGCAGTAGAAATGGTATGAGCGGAAACCAAACAGACTTGAGCATACCTTTTGCTGAATTTATTGATGATGGCTATTTAACAGTTAAGGTTACTTCATTAGGGGCAGTTGATTTTGATACATTTACATTAACTTTTTTCGATAATACTCCAAGCGCACCAGCAGCTCAAGATGTTGATGGTATATCAGTTGCTGTAACGACTACTGTTGATTTCATAGTGTCTGAACAAATACCAAATATGAAGGTGCTAGATTTTCTAACTGGTTTGTTTAAGATGTTTAACTTAACCGCATTCTTTCAGGATGATGGAAAAATATATGTAGACACCCTAGATGAGTTCTATGTAGACAAAACATCCTTAGGCAATCCATACGACATAGATAAATACGTTGACACAACTAAACATCAAGTTGACTCGGCATTACCGTTTAGAGAGATATCGTTTAAATATAAAGATACAGGCACTCTTTTAGCTGTAAAGCACAAGGAATTAAACGAGTCTCTTAGCGGAGACGATTGGGGAGAAGATACTTATAATCATACAAACGAAAGCATCCAGAATAACTTTAAGGGAGGAACGTACAAAGTAGAACCTCAGTTCGGTCACATGAAATTTGAAAGGTTGCTCAATAATGATGATTTAACCCAGACAACTATACAGTGGGGATACTCCGCTGATGATGACTTCGATGAATCTACTGGAAACTATGGTTCTTACATAGGTAGTCCTTTGCTTTTCTATCCTGTATATACTTCTATGTCTGCCAATTCAATATCCTATGTAACATCAATACTCACAGATGGTACATTCGATGACCACACCAGTATTTCTGGGTCTATAAATCTACCGTCTAACTCTACCACATTTAATTCAAACAGTAAAAACATACATTTTAAGAATGAGATAAACGAGTACACAAATACAAACGACTTCACAGATACGCTATTTAATCAATACTACCAATCATACGTGACTCAGATGTTCAGTAGGAGTAATAGGATAATAAAACTAAAAGCATATTTGCCAGTGAGTATTTTAGTTGAGTACACACTTGCGGATAAGTTTATATATAAAGGTAGGAAGCATCAAATAAATAAAATAAGCACCAACCTAAAAACAGGTGAAAGCGAAATAGAACTATTAAACATAGTAATAGAGTGATGGGAAAAGAATATTTAAGTTAACAGCACATTTACTAAACATTATATTACTTAACTATAAAATGAAGTACAAATTTCAAGTTGCCCACAGAGGTAAGCCCGAATTAGAATTAATAAACGTATTATGATAAAGCAGATTATAGATTTATTACAAGTATCTGATTGGTATGGCATATCTCACAATATAGACATTGCCAAAGGAATGTATAAGGGATGCTCTAATTGGGATGATGTAAAGAAACAGGTAGAAAGAGTGAAACAATCTAAAGCATACAAGAATGGCTGAACAAAAGATACTCATATCGATAAATATTAATGATAAGGATGCTACTAAGGGGCTTAGTTCTGTTGAGGCTGCTACAAAAAGACTTAACAAGGAGTTGTCTGACGAGGCTAGAGAGCTTGCTGTTGTTAACGAAAATTTGCGTATTGCCAAGCAAAGAAACAAAGAGTATGCTAAGGCTCAGATACAACTAAGCAGTACAAATGATGGTTTTAATAACTCCTTAAAAGGAACTAGCGCAGCACTAAAGCAAGGAAGGGCGCAATCTGGTCTTAACAACGCAATCTTACTTGAAACAGGTCGTTTAGCATCAGATGCTAGTTATGGTTTTACAGCGATAGCGAATAACTTGTCTCAGGTTGTATCATTGTTTGGTTCGTTTGTAAAAACACAAGGAGGTGTAATTGCATCCTTTAAAGAGTTAGGGAAATCATTAATAGGCTCTGGGGGATTCTTAATTGCAATCCAGCTAATAATCTCTTTCGGACCAAAAATATTCGCTTTCTTCGAAAGATTGCTTGGCTTTACAAGAGAAATGAGAGACGCTTTTGAAGGAGCGTCTAAAACCGTAAGAGATAGTGCTGGTTCTTTTGAAATATATGTTAGGACACTACAAGACACTACAAAGTCTCAAAAGGAACAAAAAGACGCTATAAAAGCCCTTAATAAAGAGTTTCCTGATTATGTTGAGCAGCTAAAGGATGCTAAATTATCTCTTGACGATGTTGCCAAGCAAACAGAAGAAGCTACAAAAATAACAGACTTGTATAGAGAGGCTATAATTAAGCAGGCTATGTCAAGACAGGCTCAAATAAAAGTAGAAGAGTCTGCTGCTAAAATAGTAGAAATACAAGTTGAAAGGGAGGCTGAAGCAAGAGATAAAGGATATGAGTCTTTAGAGGCAGCCGAGAAGAGGCTTGATGAATTAAACGCCAAGAGAGAAGCATCTAAAAGAAAAAGGCTTGATGCTGACGATGTTCGGGAATCTGATAGGTTAAAAAAGATAATTAACTTAAATCAAGATGAGCTTGACGAAGAGAATAAAAGAATAGATAATTTACTTCCTTTTATTAATATTGAGAATAAAGAAAGAAAAAAAGTTGGTAAAACAAGAGAAAGGTTGTTTAAGGAATCAAAAGATTTCAATATAAAAGAGCTTGATTTCAGTAAGCAGATACAAAAATCTCAACAGAAATTAAGACAGTCGTTTATAAAAGACGAGTCCTTTAAGATTAACGAAACAGCAAGGGCGCAAAAAGAAGTTCAGGCGTTAAGAAGAGATGACTATATAAAACAGCAAGAAGAAAGGAAAAATAACTTTATAGCTGCTGAAAAAACAAGGCTGGACAACTTCCTTGCAGAAGAAAAAGATGAGAAAAAAAGGGCAGCGGCTATAAAAATATTTAATGATGCTGCAAAACAAGCTGAAGATGAATTTTTAGCTGCTAAATCTACCGCTTATGATAAATACAATGGTTATGTTGTAGAGAAAGACAAGGAAACTAAAAAGCTACTAACAGACCAGTCAATAAAAGATGCTCAGGAGCTTCAAGCAGTAAATAGGCAAAAGCTAGATGCTGAGGCAGCTTATTTTGATGAGTTAGATGGTATTAGTGGTAATTATTCTTTCTTTCAGAGCGAAAGAAACATAAGTAATCTGCAATCGGATATTGCTGCTCAACAAGCTGTTGTTGACTCTCACGCTGTTGGTACTATTGAAAGGGAACAGGCTGAAATGAGATTGTATCAGTTAAAATCAGACCTTAACGTTGCAGAACAATCGGATGCTGAGCAGAAGTTTGCTTTCTTTAAAGAACAGTACCAAGCTATAACTGGTGCTTTGAGTCAAACATTTGAGGTTTCTGCCGAGAATGAAACTATTGCTTTAGAAAAAAGTTATTCAAAAAGAATAGCTGCTGCTGAAGGGGATGCTAAAACTCAAGAAAGATTACAAAGACAGTTAGAGGTAAAGAAGGATAAAATAGCGAAAAAAGCATTTGAAAGGAATAAGGCTGTAAGGATTGGCGAGGCTTTAATGACTGTATTTCAAAATGGATTTTTAGCGTATGGCTCTCAGTTATTTCCAGGCGATGTACTCTCTCCAGTTAGAGCGGGAATACAACAAGCTATAACTATCGCTGCTGGTTTAGCTAACGTGGCAAATATTGCTCGTCAGAAATACAAAAGTTCGGTTAGTAGTTCGGGAGGGGGAAGCTCCGGAAGCAGTGCAGGGGCAAGAACAATTCAAGCCCCAGACTTTAATGTTGTTGGTGCTTCACAGACATCTCAACTTGCACAAACTGTCGCTGGAGCGCAATCTACCCCAGTAAAAGCATTTGTAGTAGGAAAAGACGTTTCAACACAACAAGAATTAGATAGAAATATAACAAACACCGCATCATTCGGTTAATTCAATAGTATGAAGGTAATAGAATTATTTATAGACGAAGAAGGAGAGTTCTCAGGTATTGATGCCATATCAATCGTAGAGCAACCAGCAATAGAAGAGAACTTTGTAGCTCTGAAAGACGAGATTAAAGTTGAACTTGCTGACGTTGATAAGGAAAAGCGAATCCTTATGGGTGCTGCACTTATACCTAACAAGAAAATATACAGGAGAGACAAAGAAGATGAGTATTATATATATTTCTCTGAAGATACGGTTAGAAGAGCATCAGAACTATTCTTGATGAAAGGAAACCAAAATAAGTCAACTCTTGAGCATCAGGCACAGCTATCAGGAATGTCTGTTGTGGAGTCTTGGATAATAGAGGATGAGCAGTATGATAAGTCTCGTAAATACGGATTAAAGATGCCAGTTGGCACTTGGATGGTATCGATGAAAGTAAACAATGAAGATGTTTGGAAAGACTACGTTAAAACAGGTAAGGTAAAAGGGTTCTCAATAGAGGGTTACTTTACTGATAAAGTTGCTATGTCAATGATTCAGAAAGAGAATGATGCTGCTGAAGTATTATTGGAGATTGCTGATAGCATTGAAGCTGGAAAGTTAAACCTAAAAACATACGGAGACTACGGAAGTGGTGTTAGAAATAACGCCAAGAGAGGTATTGAACTAAACAAGAAGGTAAATAACCGTTGCGCAACCTCTGTGGGGAAAATAAGAGCGCAGCAGCTCAGTAGAGGTGAAAAACTCAGTGTGTCAACGATTAAGAGGATGTATTCCTACCTATCAAGAGCTGAAACATACTATGATGCAGGTGATTCTAAGGCTTGTGGCACAATTTCATACCTATTATGGGGCGGCAAGGCTGGTTTAGCTTGGAGTAGAGGTAAGTTAAGGGAATTAGGTGAGTTAGACCTATCCTGCGACTGCACAGAGCTGTCTGAAGAGCTTGAATTAGGTTTATACGACAAAACATACTCTGATTACCCAGATGCAGCTAAAAAGAACGCTAAAAAGGCTCTAGCGTACTACGACAGCAATAAACCAAGATGCGGAACGCCACAGGCTTGGCAATTTGCTCAATTAATCTCTTCTGGCAAACCACTATCAAGATGTCTTATATCAGAAATGGCATCTTACAATAGATTTGAGAAGAAAAAGGGTGAACCATACAACAAGGGTTGTGGAGGATTACTCTGGGATGCTTGGGGAGGAGAAGAAGGTATTCGCTGGGCAGAAGGTAAGCTAGATGAGATAAATTCAATAGAGTCTAAAATAGATTTAACATCTAAAGAAATAGACGGTAGGCTTGCTTACGACACAAAAGAAGAAGCACTAAAAGTAGCAAAAGATATTGGATGTGAAGGGTTTCATGTTCATAATGTTGAGGGCAAAGATTGGTACATGCCCTGTAAAGAACATAAATTAGCTGAATATGATGACAAGGGAAGAATTAGAAGAAGCAAGAAAGCTCCAAATTCCGATACTCCAAACACTAATCCAAAACGAGGAAGTAAACGCAATCCAAAGGGTGCTGCTGGGAAGTCAAGGGGAGTTACTGTACCCGACAGAGTGTTAAAGTCGTTACAGAAGAAAGCCAGTGATTTTAACGAGAAGTATAAATCTAAAAAGGGATATGGAACTACCGTTGGGCAACTGAAGTCTGTGTACCAGCGAGGAGTTGGCGCATTTCAGACATCTCATAGTCCTAACGTAAAGTCAGCAGAACAATGGGCGCAAGCTAGAGTAAACGCCTATATATACCTTTTAAAGAACGGTAGACCGCAAAACGCTAAATACACTACCGATTATGATTTACTACCAAAGAAACACCCTAAATCAAGTAAGAAATGAAAAGTAAAGAAACCGTAGGACAACAAGTACCATCAAACTCAAGAAGAGCTTGCTTATGCAAAGATGGAAGAACATATTCAAGGAGATGCTGTGATGGCACTCTTAGAAGTCAGGGCATAGGAAAAATAAATGCCTAAAAATCTAACAGTACGTTAAGTGCTTGTTATTTATCTATAACTATAACTGTTAATTAACATAATATGGAGAGTAAAGCTACAAACATTCTAAATGATATTATGCAAAAACTTTCTGCTATTAGTGAGCCAGAAACTAAAAAGGTTGAGAACATTGAAGTTGCAGCCGAAGAAGTTAATGGGTCTCCAGAAGTAGAAGAAGTTGCATTATCTGAGGATTCTGTTGAAGAAGTTGCTACTGAAAAAGTAGAGACTGCTCCTGAAGCTGAATCAACTGAAGAGGTTGAGCTAGCTGAAGAATCTGAAGAAGATAAAGAAGCTCCTGAAGTCGAAGAAGATGAGGCGGAAGAGCTAGAAGAAGATTATGTATCTAAACAGGACTTCGATTCTAAAATCGCAGAACTTGAGGATATGATTAAATCTATTAAAGAAGATATGATGGTAGAGTATGACAAAGTAGAGTCTGAAAAGGCTGAACTATCTGCTCAAGTCGAAAAGCTATCTGCTGAACCAGCAGCCGAGCCAATCGCACACGCACCATCACAAAAAACAGAACAAAAAGAGGTGATTAAATTCGGTCAGAATCGCCCTGCTAACACACTTGACCGAGTATTTTCTAAATTAAACTAACAAATAAAAAGATGAGTACAAGAAATATTCAACTAGACGCAGACAATTCATTAAATAGTCTGACTACAACCTACGCTGGTGAGTTTGCAGGGAAATATATCTCGGCAGCTCTTTTGAGTGGTAAAACTCTTGCTGAAGGAGCTATCACAATAAAGCCAAACGTAAAGTATAAAGAAGTAATCAAGAAAGTTGCTTCTACCGACCTAATTACCGATGCTACTTGCGATTTCACAATCGATGCTGACGTTCTTACATTAACTGAGCGTATTCTTCAACCAGAAGAGTTCCAAGTTAACCTACAACTGTGTAAAAAGGATTTCCGTTCTGACTGGGAAGCTGTACAAATGGGATATTCTACATTTGACAATCTACCTCCAGCATTTTCTGATTTCTTATTAGGACATGTTGCTGCTAAAGTTGCCGAGAAAACTGAGCAAAACATCTGGGGTGGTGTAAACGCTACTGCTGGTGAGTTTGACGGTTTCACAACTTTGATGGCTGCTGATGGAGATGTAAACGATGCTGCTAACGGAGCTGAAACTTCTTTCACTTCAGGAAACATTGCTACACTTTTAGGGAATGTAGTTGACGCACTTCCTTCTGCTGTTTACGGTAAAGATGACTTGACAATATATGTACCTACAATTGCATATCAAGCGTATATCCGTTCATTAGGAGGCTTTGGAGCGCAAGGATTAGGTGCTGCTGGTACAGACAGTAAAGGTTCACAATGGTATAACATGGGCAACGCTCTTAGTTTCGAAGGAATTAAGATTCAGCTTGCTACTGGTATGCCAACAGACCATATCGTAGCTGGACAGGCTTCTAACTTGTTCTTTGGAACAGGATTGTTGTCTGACCACAATGAAGTAAAAGTTATAGACATGCAAGACATTGACGGAAGTCAGAATGTTCGTGTGGTAATGAGATTTACTTCTGGTGTACAGTATGGTATTGGTTCTGACCTTGCCCTTCTTACTTTAGCATAATAATTGTTTAACTTAAAAGGGTGGTTAACGCTGCCCTTTTCACTAAAAAAAATATAAATAATGGCTTGTGATTTAACTGGAGGAAGATTAAGACCTTGTAAAGATGCCGTAGGTGGTATAAAAAAGATTCACTTTGTTGATTTCGGAGACTTAGGAACGCTTACAATAGGTTCTGATGACGAGATTACCGATATGAGTGGAGTTTTTGATTATTACACTTATGATGTCAAGGGTAATTCTTCCTTAGAAACAAACATTACATCCTCTATGGAGAATGGAACAACATTCTTTGAGCAGGTTGTAAATCTCACACTGTTTAAACTAACTAAAGAGGATAACAAAGAATTGAAACTTATGGCGTATGGTAGACCACACGTTGTTGTTCAGACTTTTGACGATAAATTCTTATTAGTTGGTGCTGATAATGGTGCTGATGTAACTGGTGGTACTGCCGTAACTGGTACTGCTATGGGAGACTTGAATGGATATACACTTACTTTAACTGCAAATGAAATCCGTATGCCATCTTTTGTTGATGGAGGTACTGATGCAAACCCATTCGCAGGTATGACAAGTGCTACTGCTACTGAAGGAACTCAGAGAGACCCTTCATAAATTTAATAGGGGTATGAATTTAAAAGGGGGCATAATTGCCCCTTTTTTTGTATCTTTGAAACAAATAAAGTCATTGTTATTACTTTAGTATGCGTGTATTAACAACATCTACAAGCGACCAGACTATTAAGATTGCTGCAAGAAGAGACGTAGTAGGCAATCTTAGTCTTGAGGTTACAAACAAGTCCACGAGAAAGACTGACTCTTACAGCTCTAGCGTTGAGTGGCAGCAATACAATGTAGCTTGGGAAAACTCAGATGTTAGCTGGGAATCAGGTGGTTTTACATCGTCTCAAGGAGATATATTCTTAGAGATAACAAATCAGTATGCGCTTAAAGAGGGTAATTATTACACGTTGAAGTTGATTGATGATAACGGTGAATTATACAGAGACGTTGTATATTGCACAGACCAAACTGATTACGATAAGTACAACCCTAATAAGAATAAATACACACAAGAGAGTAGCTTTGATGATAGCTATATTATATTATGAAAGACGAAAGCACAATACATATTGTACAGTTAGGTTCTTACTCTAAACCAGAGGTAAAAGAATATTATAACGAGGATTGGGTATCTTACGGAGATGATAATGATTATTTCAATTATCTTATAGACAGATACAACGGAAGCCCTACTAATAACGCTGCTGTTAATGGTATATCGGAAATGATTTACGGAAGAGGTCTTGACGCAACCGACAGTAAAGATAAGGAAGCGGAATACAAAGAAATGAAGGAGCTTCTTAACAAGAATGTTATTAAACGCATAACTCATGATTACAAAATGATGGGTCAAGCTGCACTTCAAGTTATATACACCAAAGACCGCTCTAAAATTGCTAAAGTAGCACATATACCAGTAGAAACGTTAAGAGCCGAGAAATGCAACTCTAAAGGCGAAATAGAGGGGTATTTCTATCATAGTGATTGGTCTAAATACAGGTCAAGTGATAAACTCACAAGAATACCTGCTTTTGGCACTTCTAAACAGTCTATTGAGATACTATATATAAAGCCATATAGAGCTGGTTATAAATATTATTCTCCAGTAGATTATCAAGGAGGTTTACAATATGCTGAATTAGAAGAAGAGATTGCCAACTATCACATAAATAATATTCAGAACGGACTTTCACCTAGTATGCTTATTAACTTTAACAATGGTACTCCAGATGCAGAGCAAAGGGATGCTATTGAAACAAGCATAATGAATAAGTTTAGCGGTAGTTCTAACGCAGGTCGTTTTATACTAGCGTTTAACGACAGTAAAGAGCTTGCTGCAACTATTGAGCCAGTACAGCTATCGGATGCTCACCAGCAATATCAATTCTTATCAGATGAAAGTATGCGTAAGGTAATGGTATCACATCGTATAGTGTCACCTATGCTTGTAGGTATAAAAGACAATACAGGTCTTGGAAATAACGCAGAAGAATTACAGACTGCTTCTGTTCTTATGGACAATACAGTTATACGACCAATGCAGGTTACAATACTTGATGAGCTTGAGAAGATACTTGAGTACAATGGAATAGACCTTGATATCTACTTTAAGACGCTACAACCTCTTGAATTTACTGACTTGACTAATGCTATTAGTGATGCTGAGATAGAGAAGGAAACAGGCGTTAAAAAGGATATAGAAGAGGAAGTCAAGGAAAAGGTAGAGGAACGAATTGAAAATGTAGAATAAAATGCCATCAGCACTATTTATAAAAAGAAGCGACCTAATAAACAATACGGCACTTAGCGGTAATATAGATACTGATAAGTTTATTCAGTTTATCAAGATAGCTCAAGATATACACGTTCAGAACTATGTAGGTTCAGATTTGTACGACAAAATATCAAATGATATTATAGCAGGAACATTATCTGGAGACTATCTAAACTTAGTAAATGACTACATACAGCCAATGCTTATTCACTTTGCTATGACCGAATACCTACCATTTGCAGCGTACACTATCGCTAATGGCTCTGTCTATAAAAAGGGAGCTGAGAATAGCACTACTGTAAATAAGGATGAGATTGATTCTTTAATTGCAAAGGAGAGAGATTATGCAGAGTATTACACTCAGAGATTTATAGATTACATGAGCTTTAATGCTCCAAGTAAGTTTCCTGAGTATTACAGCAGCAATAATGAAGATGTTACACCAGATAAAAATGCCTTGTTTAACGGATGGATGCTGTAAGTAAATATAAACCTAAGAAAGATAACGAAAACAAATTGAAGTGTTACTTAAATATTAATACTTCTGGTAATAAAGAAAAAAAGATAAATAATGGCAAGTTTAACAGGCAATAAGATAAAGGACACTTACAAGGGTCTGATAAAGACTACTGATAACGCTGAATTAGGTGCAACTGCAAAAGAGCTTACTGATGGTAACGGTAATGGTTCTGGTGTTACACTAGACAATGCAGGTAATGTAACAGCTACATCTTTTACAGGTGATGGTTCAGGTCTTACTAATTTGCCTAGTGGTGCTGTATCTTCTGTAAACACACAGACAGGAGATGTTGTATTAGACACAGACGATATTGGAGAAGGTAGTACCAATCAATACTTTACAACTGTAAGAGCAGTAAACGCAGTTACAGGTGGTAATTTAGATATGGGTAGCTATGATATAACTACCACAGGTAAGATTTACTTTGCCAATGTATTTAGCACAGAAGGAGATTTGCCAAGCGCATCCACATATCATGGTATGTTTGCACACGTTCACGCAACAGGAAAAGCGTACTTTGCACATAGTGGTTCTTGGCACAAGCTATTAGACGAAGATAGCAGTAATACAGATGACTTAACTGAAGGTACTTCTAATCTTTACTATACAGATGCTAGAGTAAGCGCAAATACCGATGTGGTTGCCAATACAGCCAAGACAGGCATAACAACGGCACAGGCTAACGAAATTACGGCAAACACAGCTAAAGTGGGTATAACCCCTACACAAGCCTCTGAAATAGCCGCAAACACGCTTAAAACAGGTATTACAACTCAACAAGCTGATGATATAGTTGCTAACAATGCCAAAGTAACTCGTAGACCAATTACAGCAGGTGGCAATACTTTAGAAACATCAGAAAGCCTTACACTTACAGCAGGTAGTAATGTTACAATCACAGAAGCAGCAGGAACTGTTACTATCGCTTCGACAGGTGGAGCAGGTAGCATTGATTTAGGTACGTCCACAACTACAACGTCTGTTACAGTAACAAATACAGGTGGTACAGATGCTACTATAAGTGAAGCAAGTGGTACAGCAGCAGGTGTTATGTCTACTGCACATCACGACAAACTTGATGGTATTGAAGCTGGTGCAGAGGTAAATCCTACAAACACAGATGGATTAACAGAGGGTTCTAGTAATCTATATTATACTGAAGCAAGGGTATCTGCTAATACTGATGTAACAGCTAATACCGCTAAGATTAGTTTTGATAGTGCGAGCAGCACCAAGCTAACAGGTATAGAGGCAGGAGCAGAAGTTAATACAGTAGATAGTGTAAATGGAGCAATAGGAGCAGTATCTCTTGACACAGCCGACCTTACAGACGTTGCAGCTACTGCACCAACAAATGGACAAGTATTACAATATAATAGCACATCTTCTAATTACGAGCCTGTAACATTAAGTAGTACAGCACCTGTTGACAGCGTTAACGGACAAACAGGAGCGGTTGATTTAGACGCTGATGATATTAGTGATGCTGCTACAACAAACAAGTTTACAACTGCTGCAAACCTTACTAAGTTAGGCACTATTGAAGAAAATGCAGATGTTACTGGTACAGCTAATGTTACATTAGCAGGAGCGTTAATGGATAGTGAAGTCGTTAATTTAGCTCAAGTAAAAGCATTTGACTCGTCAGATTACGCAACAGCAGTTCAAGGCACTAAAGCAGATGCAGCGTTACCTGAAGCTGATGTAGATGCTGATATTAAAACGCTTTCACTTCCTGCCAACACTACTATATCTGCCTTTGCTAAAACAATACTAGATGATGCTGACGCTTCAGCAGTAAGAACTACAATAGGAGCAGGTACAAGTAACTTGGCACTTGGCACAACAGCAGGTACAGCACTAGAAGGAGATACTGCTTTATTACAATTAGGAACTACATCTACAACTGCACTAGCAGGAGATACTACAACTATAACTGCTCAACAGATAAGCGATATAAGTACTAACAACTCAAAGGTTAGTATGGTATTAGGAACGACAGCAGGAACTGCTTTAGAGGGCGATACTGTTATCCCTACAAACAATAACCAACTTACAAACGGAGAAAATTATATAACAGCATCGTCAACTGACACGCTAACAAATAAAAGTGGTAGTAATAGTCAATGGACAAATGATGAAAACTACATAACAGGCAACGAAACGGTAACACTATCAGGAGATATAACAGGAAGTGGTACAACAGCTATTACAGCAAGTATAGCAAACAACGCAGTAGGCGCAGATGAATTAAACGTAAGTGGTAATGGCACATCAGGGCAAGTATTAGCTTCTGATGGAGATGGCACTTTTAGTTGGGCAGATGCAGGTGGTTCGTATACTCCTAATATTGTATCAGGAGCAACAACAGCATCAAAAGATAATTTGTATATCTTTACAGCAAGTGCAACGCTAACATTACCTGCAAGTCCAAGTGGTGGAGATAGTATAAAAGTATCAAATTTAAGTGGTACAACAACTTGCGTAATAGCGAGAAACACTAATAATATAATGGCTGATGCATCTGATATGACTTTAGACAATCAATATGCATCTTTTGAATTAATATATGGCGATGCAACTCGTGGATGGGTTGTTGTCGGTAGTAACTAATAAATAAATAACAATGAGTAATTACACAACATTTTTCCCACAAGCAGCAGGTGGAGGTTCAGTAGATATAACAGACCCTGACAAATTACCTAAATTAACCCTTACTAGTGAAGTAGGAAATCCTTTTTCATATTATGGTAATAATTGGTATTCGTTAACTTCTAGTGGTATAGCAAATACAGGTTATGGACCTGATTGGGGAATTGGAGCTAACGATTTTATGCTTGGAACAGGTAATTTCTTTCAAGGATATGATGGTGGTTTAGTAACGCAAACATCAAACAATACTCAAATTACACTAGCTAACGTAACAAACGCAAGTGGTTATTTATGTAATATTTTAACACCTGCGGGTGCAGCAGCGACAACACAAGAAATAGAAATTACAATTGATGGTGGTACTGCTAAAACTTATACAATAGATTATAGTTCAAATACGTCAATTGATGATTATGAGCAACGAGTTTTGTTAGGATTTTTCTCGACAGGTGGTAATAGTAATAGTAATAAACCTAATAATTCAAACTCAACAGGAATAACTTGTACAGGGGGTGTAGGACTTACTTATAACGACACATCAGTACCACCAATGCACTATGGTGGTACTACTACAATGTCTCTTCGGTTATTTACACCACAAGAATTTAAACAATACAATCTACCTAAATTAAGGTTTGAAAGTAGCTTATTGATAAAAACTAAAACAACGTCTTTAGCAGAAACAATTAATAGGTCAAATTCAGGTAAAGCAACTTATTATTTAGATAGTCAATTATAGAAATTATGATAATAGAAAATATAACAAATCCAAGCCAAGAGCCACAAGATGGCGATAAGCTAAAATACACACATCCAAACGGCACTATTGAGATAAAAACCTATAATGCACCACAAGAGCCTACGCAAAAAGAAATTGAATATCAAGAACGTGAATGGAGAGATGCAGAGTTAAAAGGTACTGATTGGATAGTATCTGTAACAGACCATCCACAACACGCTTCTTATTTAGTGTACAGAGAGGAATTAAGAGATTACCCATTACAGGCTGACTTTCCTAACGGAGATAGACCTATAAAACCATAATATGAAAGACGGTTGGCAAATAACGAATGTAACAAGAAGGCAAGAAGATGGTTTTGTTACTAATGTTACTTGTGTATATGCTCAAACAGCTTCTAATCATATTGAAAAAATCAGATATATTATCGCCAATGAGTACAATGGTATTGATGATGACTTTATCCCCTTTGAAGATTTAACAGAAGATGTTTTGTTAGAGTGGTGCTTTGATGTTATGGGGGATGAAAAAGAAGTATTAGAAAATAAAATAGATGACAAACATACCAACTATGTAACTAACAGAGATAAAGAGTTAGAACATATAGACGGATTACCTTACTAAAATGGATTTAAACTCGTTCAAACTTTATATAATAAACCTATCAGCTATTACAGTTAGTACAATGGATATATTAGAAGATAGCCTTAAAATACTTTTATTGTTAGTTACTATTGGCTATACAGCACAAAAGTGGTACGAGTTAAAGAAGAGAAATAAAAAATAATTATTATGAGATACTTTAAATACGAAGAATTCGATTCACCAGACTTAGAAGGAAGTGGTGAAAAAATGAGTCCTAAATTGCTTTCTATTTTAGATGCAATAAGGGAGATATACGGAAGTCCAATACACATTACTTCTGGATTCAGAACTAAGGAGGCAAATAAAGAGGCTGGTGGAAAAAGAAACTCGTCTCATCTAAAAGGTTTTGCAGCAGACTTAGCTGTAACCGATTCGTCGTCTAGGTTTAAACTACTAAACGCCATAAGACTTGTTGGTGTTGGCAGAATAGGTATAGGAAGTAATTTTATACATATAGATGTTGACCCAAGTAAACCAAAAAATGTTATCTGGACTTACTAGATGAAAAAGATACTTAATCTAATAACTGGCGGTCTTATAAAGGACATTGGTGGTATTATAGATAAGTTAACCACTACTGACGAAGAAAGGCTATTAGCCAAAGAACGTATTCAAAGACTATTAGAGGATGCTGATAAAGATGCTCAACAACAAGTTACGGAGCGTTGGAAATACGACATGCAAAGTGATAGCTGGCTGTCGAAGAATATTAGACCGCTTACTTTGGTGTTTCTTACGGTCATGTTTACCTTATTGGCATTTACCGATGGAAACATTGGAGAGTTCAGCATACAGAAAGAATATATCCCTATTTTTCAAACATTACTCGTTACTGTCTATGGTGCGTACTTTGTTGGAAGAACTTGGGAAAAATACAAGAAAAGTGCCAAAGAAGATAATTAACGCATATACTCCAGACTCTAGGAGTAAAAGACCAAATGTTCACTCTAAGAACGCTTCAGTAGGTCAAAAAGGCTATAAAAAGAAATACAGAGGACAAGGTCGTTAATAACTTCTGTGAATTTAATACCCCTTTATGAATTTAATAGGGTATATTTGTAGTGTTCAGGTTATCCCTGTTTTCATTTGTTTCATTTTGTTTCGTAAAGGTGGTAACTTTTTTAGGTTGCCACTTTTTTTGTATATTAGCTAAATGAACATAAATCAGAAAGGTTGCTTTGCGGAGTACAAGTTCGCTACAATGGCAATAGAGTATGGGTTTAATGTGTCTATGCCCCTGTTAGACGCTTCTACTTATGATTGTATATTAGAGAAGAATAACAAGCTATATAAGGTTCAGGTTAAATTTATGTGCGCCAATAGATACACTTCAGAAAAGCAAAAGACACCTCAGATTGAAATAAAAAACGGTAAAGGTTACTATTCAATAAGCGATGTTGATTTCTTTGCTGTGTGGCACGATGAGCATAAAGGATTCTTCATATTAAACAATACTGGGCAACGTGCTTACAGGTTATGCCTCAATAATAAGTACGGATATAACTTCAATAATTTCGATATTATTTTGTAATGTCAGTTGGAATTTATATATTTGCCCTATGAATATATATGAAAAACTGGTGAACATTCAGGGGAGACTGAAAGCACCAAAAAATCAATATAACAGTTTCGGTAGATATAAATACCGTAATTGCGAGGATATACTGGAATCAGTAAAACCTCTACTCGTAGAACATAAAGTTGTCTTGACTATTTCTGATAAGGTTATAGAATTAGACAACGGACTTTCTTTTGTTGAATCAACAGCGCAATTCAAGGACATTGAAGGTGTTATTGAGGTTTCAGCACAAGCAGGTATAGACCCTAATAAAAAGGGTATGGATGTGGCGCAATGCTTTGGTAGTAGTTCATCTTACGCTAGAAAGTACGCCCTAAATGGTTTATTCTTAATAGATGATACAAAGGATGCCGATTCGACTAACAAACATGAGACTAAATCAAATGCTGTTGCAGATGATATGGGTTGGTTGCCAGATAAAGGTAGCAAGTTTGATAACGCCAAGAAAGCGTTAAACTCAGGAAAAACAATGCAAGACATTAGAAAGCATTATAAAGTAAGTAAAAAAGTAGAACAATTATTAAATACATAAATTATGAATGAAAAGAAGTATGTTGGCACAGGTCGACAAGCACCAAACGGAATGGAGATTGTAAACATCTCTATCGCTGAATCCAAAGTTAAAGATTTTTGGAGTGAATATAACGGAGAGCGTTATTTAAGATTAGGAGTCTCTAAAAAGAAAGAGGCAGACTTGTATGGTAAAACTCATAGTGTTTACATTGATGAGTGGCAACCATCTTCGGACAACAAACCAAAACGTGAAGCTGTGAAGGTCGATGATGACTTTCCCTTCAACTAAATATGAGGGGGGTCGCAAGACCCCCTTTTTTTAGCTATGAAAACTAATTACATAAAAGTAGATATGGAAGGTTTAAGTAAGTTAAACTTTACTGAAAAGGCAGTATTCTCATATATTAAGTCTTTATCAAAAGGCAAGGGATATTGTTTTTCGACAAATAAGCATCTGTGTGCGGTTTTCTCTTTAACAGACAGGACTATATATAGAATCTTAAAGAAACTTGAGGAAAACGCCTGTATTCGCAGGGAAACGAAGAGTTTAGGTTATGATGGTAAGCAACGTAGAATATACATCAATCCTCAATACAAGCATTAACATGTTACGAAACGATACATGTTATATAAAGAATTATAATATGATACATATTATATATCTTTAATACTCATGTTATAATACGATACATGTTATAATACGTAACATGTTATATAATTGTAAAAAAAACGAAATAAAAACGAGACTACCAAATGTTTATACAAGAATTTTTAGATTTAGGTGTAGAACCGAAGGGAAATAGTGAAGAACAAAAGGTTAAATGCCCTAAGTGTAAGTCTCTAGGCAAAGAGAATTGGAAAGACACATGCTTGTCTATCAACATATTGATGGGCGTATATAATTGCCATAAATGCGGATATAAAGGAACAGTAAGAAAAATGGAACAATACACAAAACCAATGAAACAATACACAAAGCCATCTAAAACCAATATGAAGAGAATCTCTGATAGGGGGCGCAAATACCTTAACGGAAGAGGCATAACTAATGAGGTTATTGAAAGAAATAAGATTGTATCATCTTCTGATGACAGAAACATTTTCTTTCCCTATATGAAGGATGGCGAACTTGTAAACTACAAGAAAAGAGGTTTAGACGGAAAGTTCTTTGCTCAAGCTAAAGATGCTAAACCAATTATATACAACTATGACGGAGTTAAAGGTCAACCAAAGATTGTTATATGTGAAGGAGAAATTGATTCATTGAGTTGGGAAGTGATTGGTATTCCCTACCACACCTCTGTTAATATGGGTGCGCCCAATGTTGGAGACAAGAGTATTGATAAGAAATTGGAGTGTCTAACAACCTGTTATGATGTGTTTGATGAGGCATCTACTATCTATATTGCCACAGATAATGATGACAATGGTAGAAACTTGCAGCAGGAGTTGATTAGACGTTTTGGCGCAGATAAATGTAAAATAGTCGATTTAAGACCGTTTAAGGATGCCAATGAGGTTTTAGTTAAGGAGGGTGTAGAAAGTCTCAGAAACCGCCTTAAAACGGCTGAAGCACCTAAAGTAGAGGGTATCTTTGATGTAGATGATGTTGTTGAGTCTATGATGGATGGCTTTGAGAATGGGCAGGAGAGAGGCACAAGCACCTACATTCCTCACATAGATAAGGCTTGGACTTGGAGAATGGGAGAGGTTAATATATGGACAGGATATCAGAACGAAGGAAAGTCTTTGTTATTGAATCAACTTGCTACTGTTAAGGCGTTTCATGATGGTTGGAAGTTTGGTGTGTTCAGTCCTGAGAATATGCCAATGAAAGACTTCTTTAATGACATTGTAGAGATGTATATAGGTAAGAGTGCTGACCCATACTACAAGAATAATCAGATGACAAAGGATGAGTATTATGAGGCGATTGAGTTTGTAAAGAAACACTTCTTCTTAATATACCCAAGAAAGAACTTTAACTTGGATTCTATATTTGATAGGGCAAAGTTTCTTGTTAAGACAAAGGGAATACGTTCTCTTATCATTGACCCATACAATACGGTACAGCACAAGATGTACAAGGGTGAGCGTGAGGATTTATACATTAGCCGATTCATGAGTGAGTTAAAAAGGTTTGCTATTGAGAATCATATATCTGTGAATTTAGTTGCACACCAAGTTACGCCACAGAAAGATGAAGGAGGAAGATATTACAAACCTGATGTGAACAGAATAAAGGGTGGCGGTACGTTTTCAGACAAGGCAGATAATGTGATGTTTGTATGGAGACCTAATCGTGCTTTGGATTTCTCAGATACAAGTGTTATCTTTGGTTCACAAAAGATTAAGAAACAAAAGCTAGTTGGTATTCCACAGGATGTGGAGGGCATCAATTTTAACATAAGAGAACAAAGGTATTACTTTGATGGGTACACTCCCTTTAAAGATATAGATGTTCAAAGATGCGGAAAAAAGCAAGAGTAGATGCAAACCAAAAAGAAGTAGTAAAACAATTAAGAGATTTAGGCGTTTCAGTCTTACATACCCATCAGTTGGGTAGAGGTGCGCCAGACTTAGTACTAGGTTACAGGAATAGTAATTATATGATTGAGTTGAAAGATGGAAATAAAACAAAGAGTCAACAGAAGTTAACACCTGATGAGGTAAAATTTCAAGAGAGTTGGAATGGTAATTACGCTGTTTGCAATTCAATTGATAAAATATTAACTTTAATAGATTATGTTGACGAAGGAAGAGTTGTTAGAAAAACTAGCAAATAAATATGGTGACTGGTATAATATGGCTATGTCTTTTGACATTTCAAGTGAACAGGCAAAGGAGCTTGTTCAAGAGATGTTTGTTAGGATTTTTGACTACGTTAAAGAGCCTCAAAAGATTATGTATAGTGATACTGAGGTCAACACCTTTTACATTTACATTACGTTAAGAAATTTATATTATGCGAACACACACACAAGTTGTAAGAAAAATCCAATCGTATTTTCAACAGATAAGATTACGGATGATAATTTTGAGGGAATGTATGAAGATAGCTTGGATTCTATCGAAGAAAAGCAAAAAGAAGAAGCGTTATTTAAGAGAGTTGAAACTCTGGTTGAGGATTGGTACTGGTACGACAAAGGTATCTTTAATCTTTATTATCATAGGGGTATGTCTATGAGGGATATTGCCAGAGAAACAAAGATAAGTTTAAGTAGTATATTTAATACATTGAAGAATGCCAAAGAAGTCATCAGAAAAGAAATCACAAGAAATTAAGTCAACAGGACTTGGGGATACCGTAGAGAAGGTGTTTCGCAAGACTGGCATTGATAAGGTTGCTAAGGCTGTATTGGGAGACGATTGTGGTTGCGAAAAGAGGCAGGAATTGCTAAATGACCTCTTCCCTTACAAGAAGTACAATGCCCCTACTGATGAAGAGTTGGATATTATAGAGTGGTTGTTTACCGATGCTAAGAATACAATTAGCGGAAGCATGGTAAAAGAAGTGTACTCTGTTTACAACAGGATATTCAATGATAAAATAAGACCTACAAATTGTAGCAGTTGCTTCAAGCCTGTAAAGCAGAAACTTCTAAAGATACACAATGAGTTTAATAAGTAATACCTTTAAGGTAGATTTAAGCAGGGGTGAACAGATAGAACACATGGTTCTTGATATGATAAGACCTAAGTACCCTAAAGCCTACAAAATGGAGGGATACTTTAAGGATTACGATATATATGTTCCTGAAATAAATAAAAGCATAGAGGTTAAGTCGGATGAGAAATCCAAGTACACTAATAACATTGTTGTTGAGGTTGAATTTAATGGTAAACCTTCGGCACTATCAACATCCAAAGCTGATTATTGGGTTTGGCACGATGGTTATTATTTTACTTGGTTCACTATTGACCTTATAAAAAAGTGTATTAAAGATAATATGATACCGCTAAGAACCTTTACTAGCAAGGGAGATACTAAATCTAAAAAGGCTTATTTAGTTAAAAAAGATGTGTTGTATAAATATGCTATAAAACAAAGTAAAGTTAATATATTACTTTAGTATGCCACTAATTAAACCAAAGAAATACGAGAAGCAGAAGGATTTTGTAGTGCGTTGCATCGGCAATGCTAAGATGGCTTCTGAATACAAAGATGCCGACCAAAGAATGGCGGTATGCTACACTATCTGGAAAGATAACTTTAATCCAAAAAAATAGTTGTATATATAAAAAATAGTATTATATTTGCGTAGATGTTTCCTAAAAACATCTTTTCTAACTTTTGATTATATTAATATGAGGCTGCTTCGGTAGCCTCTTTTTTTTGTTTATATTTTGTTAATTAAAATATAGTTTGTACATTTGTTTCAAATAATAAGCAAATGGACAAGTTGTTAAGATTTATATTATCCCCCTTAAACTTACTGAAGTTAGTATTTGTAATCATTCTAGTGTTCATATTCTGGATGCTTGAGAGTGCATTAATGATACTACACTATGTTCTTGACACACCCTTGAGATGGACTTTAAATAAGATAGAGAAGTTAATTAAGTTACTAATAAAACAATTGAAATGAGTAAAACAAATGAGTTATTTCAGAAGATGAGAGAGCGAGGTTCTCTTAACTCTGAGCAGATAGATAGAATGGAAAGAAGCTACCAAGAAGAAATGGAACTTGCCGAGTGGAAGTATTCAGAAGAAGGTAAGAAGAACAGAGAAGAAATTAGATACACGTTAAACAAAGTGTTTGAGGAATTTCATCCAATGCAATTTATAGCACCAGAACTAGCTAAAAGAAGAATAGATGAGTAATCAGATAGTTACACTAGACGGAAAGTTTTGGGATAAAGATTCTATCTTAAAACAAATGGATAATGACGAGTTCTATTATGAATATTTAGGCAAGAACGCCTTGAGTAGTAGTAGTGTAAAACTCTTAAACAAATCACCTAAAGCATACGCTAAGTCGCTTAGGTTTGCTAACAAGCGAACAAGTGCTATGACTACTGGATGGCTTTTACACTTAGCAGTCTTTGAGCCTGAGAAGTTTGGACACCTTAATTGGATAGATGCCAGTACAAGAAACACTAAGCTATATAAGGAGGCATTTGCTGATAATCCAATGACGTTCCTCAGGAAAGAGTACGAGGAAACAATGAGGTTATCGGATGCTGTTTATAATAACAATGACGCTGCTCAGTTAATCGAGGGATTGGAATATGAGAAACCAGCTATCGGAAATATTATGTTCCTGCCTTTTAGGGGTAAAGCTGATGCGCTCAATGTTGGTAGAGCTATTGTTGACCTTAAAACAACAACAGGTCTTTCAGAAGGTAGCTTTCCTTACAACTGCAAGAAGTATGGTTACGCAAGTCAAGTATTTATTTATTGCAATTTATTTGGCGTAGATTATAAAGATTTTGTATTTTTATGCGTAGATAAGGAAACTAAGGACATCGGTATCTATAATGTGAGCGAAGAGTTTTATTATGAAGGAGAACGATTAGTTGATAATGCGGTTAGCGTGTTTAACACTTGGTTTTCTGATGAGCCAAAGAACATAGACCAATACACTATAACTGGCACTTTATGAGAAAGAAGAAGCTAACACAAGAACAGCGCATAACCGCTTTAGAGAAGGCACTAACCAATGTTTACATAATGGTTCAGGCTTTGATTAAAGAGGATGTCAATAAAGATAAAGATGGAGTATCAACAAGCTAAAGAAGAGTGCCGAGAGGATGTACTACTCTCATTAAGAGAGGGAATGTTGCTTATGGAAGAAGTTAAGTTCTTAATAGAGTACTTTAAGGATACAGAGCAGTATGAGTGCATACAAGGCGCAATGGAGGCTTATAACGAATATAAAGAAGAATTAGATGGAATTGGAGATAGAATATCTTAAAAGATTAGTAGAAGAAAAGACTGGTGTTAACATGGGTGTTAAGACCAGAAAGAGAGAGGTTATTTTTGCCAGAAGAATGTATTACAAATTGTTTAGGGAATTTTACAAGAAAACGTCTCTTCACTCAATAGGACAGACATTACCTTTAAAACAGAATCATGCTACTGTATTGCATCAGATAAAACAATTTGAAATAGACTACACCCAAGACAGGTTGTTCAGGAAGAAGTTTGATTCAATACGAAATGAATTTTGCGGTCTTGCAGGAGAGCCAGAGATTGATTTTGAGGAAGAGAACATGAGGCTTAAACTAGAGGTGTCTGACTTAAAGAAAGACATTGAGAAGCTGAAAGATGATTTGAAGGAAGCTGTATCTAATAAAATACAACCGAGAAACCAACAGACAAAGGTTTATTATGCCTCTGAAGGAATAAGCGGTTCAATATACCAATAAGACATGAAACTAAGTAAGAAAACATTTGTAAGGGCGTATGCCTACTTTAAAGACCAATTAGCTTTGGCGCAACAAAAAGAGGATAACGATAGTGTAATTATGTATTACAATCAACAGATTGATACATTGATGACTAGGTATTACTCTCAGTAAATCAGGCACTTAAACACTTCGGTATGAACTTTATTATTTAAATATGCCAAGACCAAAGAAGAGAAGTCTAATATCAGACGAGAAGAAAGCTGAACTAGGAATACCGATTAAGCCAAAGCCAGAACCAAAGGAGACCAAACCACACGTTCCATATTCAGATGGGCGTAGAAACAACGGTGCGATAAAAGGAGTGTCCAGAGG
>WLWH01000440.1_pt1 | contig 33758 bp, 39 predicted proteins | sample 6712741 | NCBI WGS metagenome assembly WLWH01 (sample SAMN12718694, study PRJNA515312) | sponge metagenome | isolation source: marine sponge | host: Mycale hentscheli | place: New Zealand: South Island, Marlborough, Capsize Point | collected 2003-05-01
ATGAGTTAGTTGACCAAAGAAGTACGGCAATCAGACAAATCAACGAAAATAAAAAAAAGGTTGAGATTGACGATATGCATGACTTAGTTAATCTAAATAAAGCTAATACAGATTTATTAAAGTTGGTGGATAGTACTATAGATAAGAAATTGTCATTAGTTAAATTAATGAGCACTTTAGTATTTAAAGGTGATAATGTAGAGACTAAAAATGAGGGTAACTTGACTCCAGAAGATATGGATTTATTGAGAGATATGTTTGATAGTAAAAAAGAAGATTAAAAATGGGTTTTATTCAGGATAAAAGTGATTTGATAAAGGAAATGGGTATTTTTAAAACAATAAATGATTTACCCAACAGTAAGGTTGTGTCTTCTTTTAATGATGTTAAATCAGCGAAAAGAAATATGTTACCATTTTTATTGAATATGTTGTCCATGTCTTGTGAAGATAAACAAGAAGGGCCAAAACCAGAGTTTGACCCAACCTTTAGTGGTCCACCACCAAAAGGAACTTTATTACAGGCTACGGGTGGTAATAAAGTTAAATGTAACACAATTAGAATATTATTAGAAATTTTAATAGAATTTTTACCTGAACTCGTTAGAATAGTAAAAGAGGCTATTGTTGTCGCTTTTAGAGAGTCACTATCTTGTAGTTCAGACTTTGTTATTCCAGCAAATACAATACAAGTTATAGACCTTGTAACAATAGATTACAATAATATACTAAAAACCGACCCAGACTCTAATATATTAGGCGGTATTTTTTATGGTACTTCAGATAAAGATTTTAATAGATTTTTGTATAATTTAATACAAACACCAGGTGTATTAGGAACTTGGGTGGGTCCAAATGGACCTATGATGGATATAACGTTTGTATTGCCAGGTCAATTAATTATAGCTATTAACCCTAACTATGACGAAAATAGTGGTAAGACTTATAATGATTTTATTTCAGACTATATAGCTAGCATCCAACTATTTGATAGTAAAATATTAATAGGCAACCTAATGGATTATTTTTTTAGTAATATAACTTTTAATTTAGATTTCAGTACAGAACAACTAGTCAGTGAAGAAAAAACAAATAAACTAATAGACAAAATATTAGATACTGACCCATGTTACGATGATATTATTTTTGATAATTCATTTTTTACTTTTTCTAATGACGAAATTGCTGAATTTGAAAACAGAGCTAAACAAAGAAGTGAGGGTATTGTGGACATTGATTTGGGGTGTGGTGTTTTTGCTTTAGACATTAGTGATGATAACAATAGTTTAGGGGCGTTACTAGATGTGCTAGACAACAGTGACAGTGACCCAAAGCTACAAGAAGATACAACAAAAAATATCATCAATATATTACAAGATAACGCTACTAAAGGTCAAAAAGCAAATGAAGAATCAATAAAAAATAAGTTACAGGTAGATTTTGTTTTAGCAATACCAAAAGTTATAATGAAAATATCAGTTTTAACACCTAAAATTTTAGGTATATATAATTTTTCTAATTTCATTGTTAATAATACCACAATAACTGAAAGAAATAGTTACGATTGGTCTAAAAATAACCGTGTTTTTTTAGAGTATGTCGCTAGAGAATCTTTAGCGGTATTGTTAAAGATTGTGTTTAATAAGTTAAAAATTGAGTTAATGAGGTTAATCTCTAGAGTGGTACAAAAAATATTAAAGAGTATTGTAGAAAAAAAATTAGCGATAATAGCTAGTTTTGCTTTACCGGCTATTAGTGGTGCAATAAACGGTATAATAAATAGTATACCAGAACCAAAGGTTGAGGGTTCAAAATATAAATAAGATGAGTAATAAAGATAAATGTAAAGAGTCGGAAAAAAAAGGTGAGATAAATTTTAAAAGTCCTAGGTCCATATTGAACGCAATAAAGGCGTTATTTAAAATACCTAACATATCTGCGGGTAGTACGGTTAATTCCCAAATACTAGCTTATGCTGGTGGTGTTAAACAAGGTTTGAGTCCAGAAAAAATAGCTTCTAGAATTATAAGAAGAAAATCCGAAGCTGGATTACCCGTTGGCCCTTTAGTTGGTGGTAATATAGCTCCAGACGAAATAATGGAAAAAATTAGAATAGAGGAAATCGTTAGAGCTTTAACGACAGAAGCAAAAATAGAGACTTGTACTAGAGCTGGAACACAACTACAAGCCACGGGGGCTAATTATGGTGGTCCTATACAGGTTATTGGCACAACAATTAATACATCTTGTGGGTATAGCCAAATGTCTTAATTTATGGAAAATTTAAATAAAAAAAGTAATATAAAATTAATGGAACTTAAAGTCAATTTAAGTAAAGACTATGAGTTAGTACGTAAAGAACTAATACATAAATTAGAACATTGGGAGTCAATTAAAAGGGTTTATGTTAGTGTTATAAATGAATTAAAAAATAGAAATATAGAATAATGGCTAGAAATTTATCGTTGGGTCCTGGAGGTTCTAAAGGAAGTGGTCAAACAAAGGCGTTAAGTAAAAGCAAGATAATGTATCTTGCTGAAGTTATCGCTGTAGATGAAACTTACGCGGCTAACAGAATTAAAGTTAAGTTAGAGGGTTTTGATGATGCATTATCGTTAGAGAAAATCCCTTGGTGTTTCCCATTTTTACCATTATACTTAAATATGGTACCTAAAGTTGGTGAAACGGCTAAAATAATACTTTACGATTCACAAAACGAACAAAGTTATAGGGAGTATATTGGGCCATTAGTACCGCAATTAGGTGAATTTTTGGTTGAATCACCACATTTTTATGATTCTAGAAGAGGTAGAGAGGGTTATTTATTGGATTATAATAAAAGTCTAAAAAAAATACCAACATCTAAGGAAGGGTTATATCCAGATGAAAAAAATATCGCTATACAAGGTAGAGACAACGCCGATATCGTCTTTAAGCCTGCCGAAGTACTTATTAGGGCATCTAAATTTTTAAAAGACAAACCATATAATAAAAATGAAAGAAATCCGGCTTATATACAAATAAAAACATTAAATGGAGCTGGAACTATAAGTTCTGAAGAGGTTGAAAGTACACCTGTAGCCTCTTTTAAAACTTTATTATCACGATTTAAAAATAATGAAACAAGAACTGATGTTAATATTGTTAGTAATAAAATTCATTTAATTGGTCGTAATACAGACTCTACGGTAGTTAAACCATTTTTTAGTGAAGAAGAAGAAGAAACTTTAGAAAATGAATTACACCCTTTAGTTTATGGTGATATATTAAAAAGTTTTATTGAAAAATTATTTAATTGGGTTAGGTCACATAATCACCCATACCATAACGTACCACAAAATCCGGCAATACAATCTTATGTCGATTTAGAATCATGGATGAGAACCGAACTACCTAAACTGAATAGTACAAATATTTTTGCTGGTGGTGATTTCCCTAGAACGAACAAGGTCAAATCCGAAGGTGATAATAAAAACAGAGATAATTCTTCTATAGTTAGAAATGACGAAGCAGACCAACCAAAAGTTAAACTCAACTCAAGAAAAATATGTGACCAAACAAAATGTCGTGTAGAGTTTGATTTAGTAAATAAAGTTAATAATAAACTAATGGAGCCGATTGTTGGTGAGGGTAGTAGTGAAACACAGGCCTACACACAAGCCATAGTAAACTTAACTAAAAGTCTACTTAGTAAGGGAATTAAACTAACTGATATGAATATACCACCATTAACAGATATAAAAACATTCTAGTTAAATTATTATGTTTTTTTAGATATTTATTAGTAAACAATATTAATGAGTATATTTAGAACTTATTTTGATAAGGACACTGTAATTGTAAGAAATTCTTGTACTAATACAGGTAGAAACCCAATAGCTGAACTATTTCATGGTGGCTCTTTGGATTCTGAAAAAGTTTTATACTCAAGATACCTTTTTGGTTTTGATTTAACCGAATTAGTAGATAGAGTTAACACAAAAGAGTATTCACTATCCGGAATGACTCACAAAATCAACATAACAAACACATCCTGTTTTGATTCAGAATTATTCTGTAAAACTTTTTCATCATCTTGTGGTGAATCATCAAGAGCAACAGCTTTTGACATGATACTTTTCGAAATACCAGAAAAATGGGCTGAAGGTAATGGTTATGACTACATAGATAGTAACTTAATAATACAACCAAACAAACAAAATAAAGTTTTTGCTGACATAAGAGACCAAGCTTATTGTGAGGGTCCAGCAAACTGGGAAGATAGGTTATCAGCTACAGCATGGTCACAACCTGGGGTATATAGTGACCCTAGTATGTGGTATTCAGGTAACACTACGGGATACACTGGGACAACAATAGACTTAGTAAAGGGAGAACAATTTTTTGAAAAGGGTAATGAAAATGTTTGCATTGATGTAACTAGTTATATAAACGAATTAATTAGTAGTGGTATTACTGAAGCTAATTTAGGTTTAGCCTATAAACCAGGTTTAGAGGCAGCATTACAAGAATCACTTTGTTATACTGGATTTTTTACAAGAGACACACAAACAGTGTATGAACCTTTTATGGAAACAACATATGACGACCTAATTAAAGACGATAGGTGTGAGTTCCATTTAGATAAGAGTAACAGACTATACCTTTATGTTAATGCGGGAGGAGAACGTGTTAATGCAAGTATTTCAGGTGTTACAATATACGACCAAAATGAAAATATATACCAATCATTTACAAGTGACCAAATAAACCAAACAACAACTGGTGTTTACTATGTAGACGTTAATGTTAGTAGTAATCCGGCTAGTGGTTATTGTGGTAATGTACAATTTACAGACATATGGAGTGGTGTAACCATTAACGGTGTTAATGTGGGTAACGCAGAAATGTCTTTTATAGTTAAAGACAAGAGCTCATATTACAACATAGGTTCAAATGATAATAGTGGTGTTGGTGTTGGTAACACTAAAAACATTTCAATATATGATTATCATTTTTCCTTTAATGGAATTAAACGTAAAGAAAAGATTAAACGTGGTGACACTAGAAGGGTGAATATTGAAGCTATGATACCATATACAACAAACTATAAACCAATAGATAAGATATATTATAGGATTTATATTAAAGAAGGTGAAACACAGATAGAATATGTTGATTGGAAAGAAGTTAATAGAACTGAAGATAGTAATTACTTCTTAGTTGATACTTCTTGGTTTATACCTAATGACTATTATATTGAGTTTAAATTGGAGTCTAGTAGTGAAGTTAGAACTTATCACGACATCATTCAATTTGAAATTGTTTCTGAAAAAGATTGGTGTTAGTTACCTTTAGTTAACTCTCCCCTTTTTTTATTAACGATTTCTTTAGCTTCTTGTACTGTATGATATAGTTTAGTCAAAAAAGATTTCCAAGCTTTGGGGTTATATTCTTTATATAATAATATCCTACTCCAATTAACCCAGAACTCATCTAATTTACCACCAATTATAGGGTTATCTTTAAAAAAATCGACAATAGATGAAGTCATAGGTGTACCACGTTTATTACCAAAAATAAATCTTTCGAAAAACCTACTAGACTTTTCTAAAAAACTAATTAGTTCACTTGGTATCACACCCCTCATTAAAGAGTTGAATTCTGTGGTCATGATTAAATCCCATTTATTAGTTGCGAAAGCTTGTAATAAACTATCTAAAGCTTTATCTAGTTTATCTAATATTTCTAAATCATTCTTAGAGGTTAAACTTTCTACACTTCTAATTATTCTATTAAAAAAAGTGGTAGATTGAGCTATAACTTCTGTATCATGGGATAAATACTTTTTCACGTCTTTTGAGGTAGAATCGTAATCTTTTTGTGTATTTTCTGTTTTATGATAATTAATTCTAGGGTCTATTGCGTGTGTAAATTCATGAACCAAAACATCTCTATAATATTCTTTATTGTTATTGTACCCATTTTGATGTAAATCAAAAACATTTAACCAAACCTTATTATCTTTTCTATCTTTTGAGTCTTTTCCATTATAAAGTCCTGCCCACCTTAATTTATTAGAACTTGTAATGTGTACTTTCGCTAAAGAAGGTTCTTTAGACCCCATTTCATAATACGTAACATCTTTAATGTCATATCCTGACCCATTTTTTATTTTATTATGATTTTTTCTTAAAAAATCTAACTTAGCGGGTATTATATTATCAATAATGTCATCTATATTTGAGGCTAATGCTGGTGTTAATTTAACCCTTTTACCTTCTTTAATAAGTTCTTCTTTTATGATTTTTTTGATTTCCATTAATGATGAGGTAATTCTAAACTTTTATTTAAACAAGCCATAACCTCCTGACTATAACTATCATCCTTTTTCATCTTTTTTACCTGTTTAAATACTTTACCTATTTTACCACCACCCTCTAAACACTCACCCAATGTATGAGCAACACTAGAAGTGTCTGAAGACTTAACTAAACCTCTTTTTATTACTACTATTGCTATAATTAGTAAGATTAATTCATAAATTTTAGTTGTCGTTGTAACACCCTCTACTATACCAGTAAAAGTGGCTAAACCATGCATTCCATGAGTTATTAGTTCTTTTATACCAAGGTAACCAACAATAGTAATTGTTGCATAAAATAAAGTATTTGCAACCATCTCGACTAGTTTATCATCATCAGACCATTCATCAGATTTTTTACCAGAACTAAAAATCCCTTGTGCGGCATCTAACAAAACAATAGCGACACCCCTAAATAAAGTCATTATTATATTTTTATGTAACCACTCACCAGCCTTTTCAAACCAAGTCTTACCTAAAATTTTAGGGCCTTTACCTGAAGCGAACAAAGCTTCAGCACACTTACCTCTTTCTTTCTTTGCTACCTTTTTGCATGTTTCACTTTTTTTAGCTATTTGTTTACTAATAAAATTCCAAGCTTTTCTAAAAAGTGAACCAATTAAATCTAACAATTTACCAGACGCTAACGCCGCACTTATTGCCATTAAAGTAAGGGTGGATTCAGTTATTAACCCCCTTTCTTCATTAAGTTGATTATCGTATTCTATCCCTAGCTCATCACATGATTCTTTTAACATAGAAATATATTGACTTTCGGATATATTTTCTAAAATAAAATCATTTACTGTTACAGATTTACTAGTAATAAATTCCCTTTCCAATCTTAAGTTGGATTCTAATATGTTTTGTTTTTTGTCGTGCCTTCTCATAATTTTATTATTTACATAATCGGTTCGCAATTTTATGTTGGTAGGTATTAATTAAATCCTTATCCGTATCTAAATCTTCCATTTCTTTTTTTAAATCATCTAATAATTTTTCTATATTGCTATGGTCTTCTTTGGAAACATGTGTTTTATTAATTAAAGAGACCAAGTCATCGTAACTTTCAGCACTAAAATCATCACAAATATTATTTTCAGAACTTTGTGAATTATCTAAATCAGTTTGTTTATCTGATTCTTCTTTTAATATCCTACGTATTAATTTTTTCACTATTTAAAAGGCCAAGTATTCCTATTACCAGTAGCAGAAGTGTCGTCACCAAGATATGCTGTTAAATCAGTGATTACCTCATCAACCATTTGACTTAAATCTGGTTCACCCATTTCCCTACCCATATTTAATTTATGTATCATAACATCATAAGAAACCCTTCTAGGTTCATTTAAACTTTCTTTTAATAATTTATCCAATAACACACTATTGGACTTAAGTTTATTTTCTGACATATAATCGGCATAACCAGATGTTAATTGTTTAGGTCTTAAACCAAAAGTATCTACACCATTATCATTAAGAAAATAAATGTAGTTTTTAGCGTCTTTAACTGTACTTGGCTGTGATACATTGTTCCCAAACATATACGTTTTAAGTTCCTTTCCTCTTTCACTTGTGAATATATCAAAACTATATCTCTTACCATTATCACCATCATCGGATACTAGTTCACCTTTGAACTTTTTATCCCCACGGTCATTCATGAACTCCAAATTTCTAAGAACCATAGTACCCCTATTAGCAACATCAAAAGATATTGTGTCAATAACGTTTGTACCATGTTCACGTCCATGTGCGGCAAATTTATCACCTAATTTACTCATACCACGTTCTCTAGCTTTTGCTGCGGCACTAACATAAGTTTTTTTATCTAACTCATTTAATAATCTACTCGTTTTTTTTCTATCCATCTTTTTTGTTTTTATTTTGGAGCGAAACCACCTTGTGCGCCTTCTCGCCACATATTATCAGCGTAAGATTGAGCTAAATCTAATATCTCATCCCTAATATCACTATGTATAACCTCCTGTTCCACTAATGGTTGTAGATATTCAGCTAATCTATTATACCCATAATCTTCGGTTTCTTGGTAAGTGTCAGCGTCAAACTCACGTAATAATTTTTTATTCGCCTTTTCAATGTTTTTAAATTTATCTTGTTTTCTCATTTTGATTAATTTTGGTATGAATAATTACGACCTTCTTCTGCAGCAACATCTTTCATATGGTTTTGGTACTGACGTTTTTGTTCTTCTCTTTTTTTAGCTTCAGCAACTTCTTTGTCTTTGTTAGCTATTTGGTAGTCGTTTATTTTACTTTTAAGGTTAGATACCTTTGTAATGAATTTACCGAAATCCTCAGAAAATTTATCAATTTCACTATGATAACCATCAGAACCAGATACCGCATTAGCAATACTTTCTTTAAAATTCATTTTTAATTTTTCTAATTCAGTTTCTAATTTGTCTATGGCTGGATATGCTGGGTGTCTTGTTAGTGTGGTTGTCTTTTCTTTTTTAGTTTCAACCGCCTCCTCTTCTTTTATAAGACCTAAAACCCTTTTATTGGCTTCAAGCATGTTTCTTTTTTTATCACGTATTCTCATATTATAGTTTTTATATAAATATCTTGTTAATTTAAAAAAATTAAACTATATTAACACACCTTAAAACAATATGAAAAATAATATAAAAAAAATGATAAATAGTTTGTTAGTTACAAAAAAATAACTATATTTGTATTGTTAATGATTAAATAATAAGAAAACAGAAATAAAATGGCTAAAAAGAAAGACCTTAAACTCCAACACCCAGAATACACAGTCGATGTTATAGAAGTCCTATCATCAATGGACCCAACAAAATCCAATAAATACTTACCATTTATGATTAAATGTACATCTGGTTGGGTAGAATGGATTCAGAACGAATTGAAAAATGAAACTTTTAAAGAGATGTTCGAAGTTATTCAAGACTTTGAAGACTTATCTCAAAGAAATCTTTTAGAAAATAAGGATATATATTCTTACGAATCAAATCAGGATATCATTGAGTCGGTTAAATTAGCGAAAGAAAAAATTACTCGTTCTGAGGTTAAGAAAAAAGAAACTGAGGTTTTATATGAAGATGAAAGATGGACAGTTATACTTCCGTTAAGTACTCGTAGCTCAAATCTATATGGTAAATCCACCAAATGGTGTGTATCAAGTGAAGACCATAACTATGGTAAATACTACAAACAATACACCGAAAAAGGAGTTCTTATCTTCTTAATAGATAAAAACGTTAAAGAAAAAGATTGTTACACCAACAACCTATCAAAAGTGGCATTCCATAATGATAGAGCTAAGAAAGATAATGGGATTACTCTTTGGGATGTTAAAGATAAGTCTATGAATATTTCTGACACAATGAAAGTGTACTCAATGGTTGGTGGTGAAATCATGGATATTATTAACAAAAGGTTGGAAGAAGGTCCGACAAATCAAGAACAAGCTAATAGCAAGGGTGTTAGAGATTAGTCTCACTTGTTCTTTGTGAAAAAGGAGGTCGAAAGACTTCCTTTTTTTATTTATAAACATATCTTTTTGTATGTTTAATTTTAAGACAATCCCAAAACATCATTTTTTAGACGGTTCTCCTTTTTGGTATGTATCACAAAGAGAATATGATTATATTGATGAAGAAACAGGTGAAATTAGTATTCCTTATAATTCGGTATTAACTTTGACTGATTGTGAGGTTGTTCCTGGTATAACTGTTAATTCACCCGAAGGTGGTATCATTTTTGAAGCTAATGGTGGGGGTGTTTTTCACGGAAACGAACCTTTAACAACAGAAGAAAGGGTAAGAGAAATTTTTAGGGAAGAATACTATAACATATTAAGAGAAGACATTGAAAACGTAGTTTAAACATTTTTAATGTCACTTAACTGTGGTTGGAATACTATTATGCCCCTTTTAATATAGTTAACTATTGTTCTATTCAAAAATTCTGTACATTCGCTGTTGTATACCTCACTAGATACAGATAAATCCTTATAACAAAATAGAGACATTTGCTCTTCATCCACCCTCGAATATGGTTTCCAACCTTCTAACCAATAAATTCTAGGCATCCCCCATTCACTCACGGGTTTGCCATTGTTATACCAATAAAAAGGTTTATTATAATACATTGGAATTGATTCTGATGTTATTTCAGGTTCAATGTCCTTAATCCACTCAAACTCTTCCGATTCTTTTATAAAATCTTTGGAGGGTCTACAATATTCAAATTTTTCACTAAGGGGTTCACCATCATGGTTATACATAGTTCTTTGTTCACAATCAGTCAAAGGTATCCAAAAACCCTTTTGAATATTTTTTTCAGCTTGTTTATAATTCAAACCTGGACGTTTACTTTCATAATCCTTTTCTTCTTCCCATTTGTCCATATTGTGTAAGAGTTGGTTTCGTCTTAGTGTATCATTATGTATAAACCTTATTGTTGGGTTATCCCCTTCTTTTCTAACTGGCCCATTAATATCATATATCTCAAAAGTCCAACCACCAACTTGACAATACCCATCTTTATTATATTTTAACGAATTTTTATAATTATGATGATTAATAAACTTTTGACCAACCTTTAACCAAGACGGTTTAATGTCTTTTATCCATTGTAACTCATCAGATTCGTTTAAAATATTACCGTTATCATCTTCAACAACCCAAATACCTAATCTAACATAATTTTTAACTTCAGATATTGGGTATGTGGCGAAACCACCACCACTTATTTTTAATGAAACATTTTCACCGGCAAATTCGGTTAGTACCCAAGAATTTGACCACCTAATTGCACCAAGTGTTAAGTCTTTTTTATTTAACTCTTCCATGGTATATCCGGAATCTTCTAAACTACCTAAATTGTTTTTTCTCCAATATATATTTTTACCAATAAGAAATTCTATTGGATATTCTATGTCACCCTTAGCCCAATCAAAGTCACCAATCTCTTCTTTTAATGTGTCGCATATTGTTAGCGTCCCATTAATTATCCTATCAATAATATAGTCGGCTGTGTAGGGTTTTGGTTGGGGTATTGCGACAGCTTTAGAAGTTGGTAACAATATAAGTAACTTTTTTCCTGTATTGGTTTGGTCTGTATCTAATACTTCCCATTGGTCACCGTATTGGTTACATAATAACATTCCTTTACGAATTCCAGGGATAACATCTCTGATGAAATCAAACTCATCATTAACACCGTCAGACATTCCAATCTCTTCTTTTATGAATTTTTTTATGTTCATATTAATAAATATGCTTGTAAGCATAAAAAAAGGGGGACTTAATGTCCCCCTTCAGATATAACTTAAGATTTATCTTATCTTAATTCTCTAACATCAAATGTACGTAATCCGTCAACTCTGATTGTTCCGTAGAAACGGTTATTAACCATTTTCTTAGCGTAACGTGTCATGATACCTTTTACAGGTACGAAGTTGAAAGGGTTATACATTGTAGGAGTCAATTGTAATGGTACGTAAGGTGCGTAAATGTACCCAGTATCCAATAATGACTTACCTTTATGTCCAATAATGATTGAGTTAGCTGGTGCGTAAGGGTCACGGTAAACAGTATATCTACCACCTAATGAACCTACTCTCTCAATACCCATATTATATTGGTCTTGTTCTGGAGAAGCGTTAGATACGTGGAAGTACTCTAAATCATCAAACACTGCTGATACTTCAGAAGATACTACTACGAAATTCGCTCCACCTCTCAATGTAGCTTTATGGATTTGAGCTGAAATTTGATTAACTGCCGTAATTAACGTTTGGTTCCAATCTTTTTGAGTGTAACCATTGTTGTTAGGTAGTCTTTTCCAACCGTTGTAATCCCATCTTAATGTCCATGCCGCCCCAGTTCTTAAATCTCTAAGAATCTCTCTATCGATTTCTGCTGCAACTTGTTCAGAAAGTAATGCTGTTAATTCAGCTTCTGCGTCAATGTTATGGAACGCTGACACATCTTGTGCTAGTTCAGGAGTCCAAGTAGCTCTTAACTTTCTTTCAGTAACCGATACTGTAACAGAATCAAGTTCGAAAGAAACCTCTCCCATTTGAGACTCAAGTTCTAAGTCTGCGTATTGTCTGTAAGTAACAGCGAAGTTAGTACCACCTAAATCAAGTGGTAAATTACCAGCTCCAGAAACAATAGTACCAGTAGCACCAGAAGCAGCTCCGATATAACCATCGAAAGTACCATCACCACACTCAACACACACAGGGTGAGTTAAATCAACTTCAAGGTAGATACAACCATCAGCTGTACAGATATCACCGTAATTAACGATACCTTTACCATATCTTTGAGTAACAACTCTTACTGGTAGTTCATCACCAGAAGTTGCTATTACTTTACCGTCTTTATCAACAAGATTTCCTGTTGGTGTAACTTGTAATGATGCTAAGAAAGCTTCAGTATCCATTTCATTTCCATCAGGACCTAAAAGTCTACCTGCTCCAGCGTCAGCAAAGTTACATAATTTTAAGATTTGTGTTCTAATAGAACCATCACCAGCTGCTGGAGAAACACCAATAGTGAATTCACTACCACCACTTGTACAAGCAGTCCATATAACTGGGTCACCATTTTGCACAACCAAAGTAATTTTACCTTTTGATTGGTCATACATTCCATCGTTATAAAATCTATCATAAAGATTTTTAGCACATTCAGTGTAAGTTGTTGTATCACAACCTGCGTCAAGACAAGTAGAGATAAAAGGCTCACCATGTTTTGCTGTACCACCGTCAACACCGTTAGTAAAGTTAGCGTCTTCAATTCTATCAGAAGCTTTAGGTACAAAGTAGAAAAGTTTACCAATTGGTAAGTTTAATGCTTGTACAGAAACGATATCGTTTGCTAATAATTTTGAGAATACTCTTCTTACAATTGGGAAAACTACTGTTTCAAAAGAACCAGTTGAAGCTCCACCAGCTGCTGCTGTAGTCTCAGTGATTAGAGAACCTGCTGTGTTTTCATATAACAAAGCGATGTTTTCTCTAACGTGACCATTAAGTCCTTCTAAGAACCCTAGGTCATTCCATTTTGATACGGTTGCTTCACGAACAGCTTTTTGATGCTTAAGTCCGATTTGTCCAACCTCACCAGTTTTTATTAAATAACTCATTTTTTTTTGTTTTTAATTTTAATTTTTATATTCGTAGTTCCAAAGATTTTTCATTTTTTCAAACTCTGGATTTACATATACATTATTCTCAGTTATCTGTGCTGAACCACTACCTTTTGTTTCATTGATTTTACTATCAATAGATTCTTTAATTGGGGTTTTAGTTTGAGAAATCTCTTTAACTAAACTCTTATAAGTCCCTTTAGACTCTTTAAGAGATTTTACCTCATCAAATCTTTTGATGATATCAACCTTTTCACCTTTAGTAGTTGTATGTTCAGTGAACAATCTAACTGTGTAAGTAAGGTTACTGTTAAAAACAGCCACCTCATTTAATTTTTTTCTGAATTCTTTGAGAGCGTCAACCATTTTATTATAGTCTTCCTTTAATGTCTCGTTTTCAGATTTTATAGAACTAACATCACCCTTAAGGGCTTTGTTTTCTTTAATCAACTTTAAGAACTTTGGTTTTTTAGATTCTCTAGTAAGTTTCTTAGGATAGTTAGATGGTCTTTTTCTTTGACCTCTACCGTTTGGATAATTTCTAGTAACATTTTCAGTTTCTAAATCTTCTTCCGTCCCATCTTTCATGTAATCACCTTCAGACATTTCGTCATCCATTTCAACTCCCATGTAATCATCTTCATCTTCATCTAAATGAATTTCATAAATAACTTCATTTTCATTCATGTCATCATCCATGTCTTCGTCATCCATTTCGATTTCGTCATCCATGTCTTCGTCATCCATGTCTTCGTCATCCATGTCTTCGTCATCCATGTCAAGGTCATCCATGTCAAGGTCATCCATATCAAGTTCTTCACCACCCATTTCAACACCTTCACCACCAAGTTCAATTCTATACTCAGCACCGGTTTCGTTATCCTTGATTTCGATGTTTTCACCATCCTGAACAACCTCAATTTCATCTTCTGGGCTCATTTTTTTGAACACATTAACTACTTCTGAATCGTCAGCGTCAGTTAAATCAATAACATCCATTTCGATTTCATCATCATCATCAAGTTCCATTGATACGTCATCCATATCAACTTCATCATCACCTAGTTCTAAGTCTAGGTCACCAGCGTCTAAGCCGGCCTCATCAGAACCCATAAGTTCTAACTCAACATTCTCATCATCGTCATCTTCATTTAAACCATTCGAACCTTCTAAAGATTCCTTTACCATTTCTTCAATTTCTGAACCCATAGTATGAGCCAGTATTTCTTTTGCGTTGGCTTTGAAAGCATTGTCTATGTTTTCTGCTTCCATGAAAGCTTCATCGATAAGAGACTCTCCTGTTTTTGCCATTTTTCTTTTTTTTTTAAAAAATTTTATTATTAAAAAAAACACCACACAATAATGCGTGTTTCCAAATAAATATGTTTTAAGTGTGGAAAAGTTTGATTTTTTGAAAGGATTATTCAAAAAACAAGTATATTTATAACTATATGGGGCATTCTTTACATAGTTTATTAAATAATTTGGTCGTTGAGGTGACCGAAAAACATAGTATAAAGACCAAAAATGACGTTTTACACAATATCACATCATTGAAGGGTAGTATAGAAGATAAATTAAAAATAGCTTATAAAAATGTGGTAGGTAAAGACCTAAACCTACCAAAAATTGACATTAAAATAGATAATACCATAAAATCTGGTAAAATAGCAGGATTTAATCACCCTAAAAATGGTAAAAATGGTGTCATTGGTGTAAAGGAAAAAGCTTTAGATGATGTGGAATACTTAAAATGGGTATTAACACACGAACTAATACATGCCTGTGTTGGTGAGGACCTACCTAGTTCTGAAGAACATGAGGGTTTATTTAAAAAAATAGCAAATGAGATGGGGCTACCAAAAAAATACCAAGACTAAAAAAAATACGTTATATGAAAAGAATTATATTAAGTGAGAACCAATTTAAAATGGTTATAAACCATAGAAGTGATGAAATTTTGGAAGAAGGGTTTAAAGAATGGGCTTTAATTGGATTAACAACCCTATCTTCAATGGCAGGACTTAAAGCACAAAATACCCAAATGGACTCGTCTTATATAAAAGCTGCAGAACTAGTACAAGATAAGTTAGAATCTGGTGATGAGGATTTATATAAACTATTTGATGACGTGCAAATTAAACTTAATAATGAAAATTTAGAAAAATTAAAATCTGTTAGTAAAAAAGATTTTAAAGATGCTAAGTTAGAAATATATAATACTAAAAGTAAACATAGGGTTAAGTCAAAACAAAAACAAGGTTTTGCTGTTTCAGATATAAAAATAACCAAAGACACAATATTACCAAAATACTCTGTTGTGGTTATTGAAGATTCTTTAGAGTTAAATTCTGATAATATTTTTAATACTGGTGGTTATGAACTATCTGAAGAGTCTAAAAATAATATTATAAATATATTTGAAGCTTTAAGTGATAATGGTAAAATAACTAGTATTACAATTGAGTCGTCCACTGACAAAGAACCAATAAGGATGGGTAACGATGAGTTAGCTAAACTTAGAGCTGAAAGTGTTAAGAGATTGGTGGATGGTTTTGGTGTGTCTAATGTTAAGATAAAAACAACACCTAACCAAGGCCCCGATGTATTTATTAAAAATATGTCAAAAGAAGATAGAGTTAAGGCTCGTGAACAAACTGAACAATATAGACATGTTAAAATAAGTGTTGTACAAGAAATTACTTTAGAAACAAAAACAGTGGCGTCAAAAGTGATTAATAACTATGAAATAGAAATGGTTAAACTAAAACAAACCTTTAATTCTAAAAAGTACCGAGGAAAAGTTTTTATTAAAAAAACAAATAAAAAACCCAAATGTCGTAAAGTCAAAATCAAAGGAAAACCAATTCCTTGTTTCTTTGAGTAATTATCTTAGGTTCATGGTTGCGTAATAGTCTACACTATAATGTGTCGCTATTTTTCTATATGTATATATTTTACCATTAACTTTAAAACTACCATCAAAAAAATCAAAATTATCAGCAATATAACTTTCAGCAGAACAATACTCAACCCCTACTCTTAGTAAGTTGTCTTTATGTTTTGGTGATGTATGCCAAAGATAAACCATATACATTTTAGTTAGGTTGAGTAACTCTTCTTTTGTAATATCACTATGAACATCGTACTTATAGTTAAAATATTTTTTAGTAAATTTTATAAAATCTTTTTGTTCTATTCTACTACTAGCAATGTTAACCCCCATTAAACAATTTTCATAAGAATTATGTTGGCTATGTGATAATGACTTATCTTTAATATTTTTGTTGTTTTGACCTATAGATATTTTAACTAATTTATCTGACCATTTTAATTGTTTTTTATTGTTAACAACCCTATACTTATTTATGTAATTGAATAGTTGTTTATCTTGTCCTATAGTTGTTAAACTAATTAAAATTAATATTGTTATAAGTATTTTTTTCATAATAACAAATATAGTAAAAATATGTTACAATTACAACTTTATTATGCATAAAAAAAGACCCATATATGAGTCTTTTTTTGCCATACAGATTTTATTATTATGCTGGAACAGCAACTCTAATAACATCCTCGATTGGTGATTTAACTGCTGATACAATTTCATAATCTAATACTGTACCATCAAGGTATTTATGAGTCCTAGCCTCAGCTTCAGTACAGGTCATTGAATCTACAAGATATTGTGTTTTGATTTTTTTTACTTTCCCCGTGTCTTCATTAATTGAGTCAAACTCTACTTTTACGAGAAAATAGTTTGTTAATTGGTCTCCCATTTTGTTTTATTTTTAAATTATTAATTATTATAAATTAATACTATGAGATATATTTTTATTTGTGAAGTATTAGTTAGAACTAAATCCTTGATTACCAGCAGCACCTAGTCTATCACCAAACATCCTATTAGTAAGATTAAGTTGTTTACCATATTCTTGTGTGCTTGGTATTAAGTCCATCAATAGAAGTTTTACCCTTTCTATGAACTGTTCATTATCACCCATGGCGTCTGAAAAGTTATAAAGGACATCTATTTTTCTTTTAAAAGTTTTAAGTGAAGAAATAACTTTTTTAGATTGTAGTATAACATCATCCTCCATAACCTCACTTATAGCGGTTTTAATTATAGGGATAAAGACATCAATTTCTTCAGAAACCTCTTTTAGATATTGTTTAATGTCATTTTTATTTTGCCCGTCCATAACAGCATTAGCTAATACTGACAATACAACAGTCAATTGGCGGTGGGTTTCGGCTAAGTCGTACATGTTTTTTCCGGCGTGTTGAGCCATAATTCTTCCGTCATCATAACCACCCACTTCTTTAAGAAGTTCTTCTTTTATAATTTTACGGATATTCATTATGCGCCAAAGTTTTCGTCACCACCTTGTTCTTGACCTTGTTCTTGACCTTGTTGCCCTTGTTCTTTTCTTTTTTTCGCTAATAATTCTTTAGCTTTACCTATTTGAGCTGTGTCCACACCTAGAAAATCCATAAAAGCTGCAGCTAATCCCGCTTTTTCAGGTACGGTATTAATTCTTTTTGTTACCGACTTACCTACTTGTTTATTTAAAAAATATTCTTTAAAAGCACTCATCCAACTATCAACGTCTTTAATATTAAAAGAGTTTTCATCTTCACCTTCTTCTCTTATGATTTTTTTAACCAGTCTCTCAACATCAGACTCATTTAGTTTAATTATTTTTTTCATTTTTTTTAATTTATTTATTAATTATACCGATACTATCTATTAGTATTTCTTTTTTTCATTTTATTTTTTAAAACTCTTCTTCTAACATCTTTTAATGATACATCATCTTTCATATAACTACCATACCCTTCTTCTATACCTTCTTCTGGTGCATGATAATCAATGTCCATTTCTTCTGGTGTATTCCTCATATATATTTCTGGATATAATTTTGACATTCTTCTTAGAATTGCATCAGGGTTTTTTCTCATATACCTAATCACTGATGGTGGTACATCTTCAGAATATTTACCAAATACCTTTTCAATCCCTCTTTCTCTTGGGTTTGATACGTAATCTTTTCTGTTTCTAGCACCACTCATTTCGTAGTCAGTCCTGTCTTCGTTAATGTTATTTATTTTTTCTTCTCTAATAACTTTTTTAACTAAACTTTCTAGAGTTCTTTCGTTTAATTTAATTACTTTATTTTTCATTTTTTTTATTATTTTTTATATTATTTTAATCATTAAAATTTTGACCACTGATAATTTCATATAATTTTATCACTCTTTCATCAAAACCATCTAAAGCACTAAGGTCATACTCAAGTCTTTTAATTAATGTTTTAGCTTCATCAGTAAGTGACACACCATCCACTTCTATAGCCTCCATTACTTGTTCAAATACCCCAACACCTGGCGCTCTACCATGACTTAATTTGTAACCGGGTGATATATATAAAACCTCATCATATAATTCAGCTAAATGAGGATACTTATCTTCAAGTTCATCGAAAGCTGTCCAATCAAAGTCTGTTGATTCATAATCATCTTCTTTGATGATTTTTTTAACTAACTTTTCTAAGTCTTGTTCTGTTAATTTTACCACTTTATTTTTCATATGCCTTCTTTTTGTATTTGTTTCAAAACAGAAACAATGTAATTATAATCATAAACAAATCGTGTCGGTAGGTTATTAACAAAATCCTCAACACTCATTTTTTCTTCGTTAAAAGTTAATTCCATTAAATCAAAAATTTTATCATTATCCAACTCATTTAAATCTTCCCATACACGATTCATTTCTTCTTCTGTATGAAAATTTTGGTTATAAGTGTTTTTCATCCACTCTTCATCCTCTTCCTTGATAATTTTCTTAACCAAATTCTCAATGTCGTTTTCGTTTAGTTTTACTATTTTCTTTTTCATTACATTAAAAATTTATTTAAACCATCTAATAAATCAGAATCATTTTCTATTACTAATTTTGTTTTATTATCTTTTGTTGATTCCATATAAGGTTTTAAATCTTGTTCACTGGAAGAAATCCAAGAACCTGGAGTCGATGGTGATGTAACAATGTCCCAACAGATTAATTCAAAATCATCTTGTACAACATTCTTACCATCTTCATTTTTAAGTGAACCAACACCTCTTGATGAGATTCCAACAGTCCAACCCTTCCTAATCATATTAAGAACTTTATCACCTACAGATGAAATAATACCTGACTTAAGATAACCTGGTGTTGTGTCTAATTCCATTTTACCCATAAGAGTTCTACCATTCCACCATATCTCTGAAATCATATGTGACACTCTATCAGCATCAATAATTGAAGATTCGGGGTGATTTAATTCACCTAGGGAAGTTCCCATATCAATAAACTCTTGGTATCTTTTTGCCTCTCTTTTAAGGATTTCTTCGGGATAGACTCTCCCGTTTTTATTTTCTACACCCCATTTTTGGAGTACAGCGTATATTTCTATTTTATCTGGTAAAGAACCGTCTTGTCCTAGATTTAAACCTGACTTAAACTCATTGATTAAATTGTGGTTTGAACACACCCCATCTTGGCAGGTTAGTTCAGACGATACAAACCCAGAGTCGTACTCTACTAAAAATCCATAACCCTCTTCACCCGCTTTTAATATTTTCATGTTTAATACTTTTAATATAAATATGCGTTAATTTTACTTATTCCATTGCTAATCACTTTTATATATGTATATTTGTTTTTATTAATTTAAAAAAAGTTCAAAATGAAATATATTTTAATGTTATTAAGTTTGTTTTTATGTATTAACACATATTCACAAAATCTAGAATCAGAAGATACCCATATTGTAACAATTGAAGGTAAGCAACCATATGTGAATACTGATTGGGATTTAGTCCACGGTATATTAGGTTCTAATAGGTTAAGTGATGACCTTGAGGATAGGGTTAGTAATCGATTAACACAACTTAGTTATGGTAATTATAATGTAAAACATATAAAAATAGTGTCATACAAGCATGGCGATTATATATACACCAAAGCAAAGGTTTATATCGGTAAAAGTGATGATAATAAAAGTTACACTGTTTTTACCACAAGAGGTTCAATTGGTTATGATTATGTAAATAGACATGATGAACAAGTATATGGTCTACCTAAACGTTTATCTAATGCTTATAATGGTGAGGTTAAAGTATTTGGACCCTACATAGTTTGTGTTAGTGATGAAAATGGGGATTGTTTTATGAAATATAAACAATCGTTTTATACTGTAGGTAAATAAAAAAAGGGGGTATTACCCCCCTTAATATTAATCGGTCTGTGGGCCTTCACCATTTAACCACTCTTTTTTCCTAATCAACTCAAGTTTTTCTTTCATCGTTTTAGGTTTTTTACTACTAATTTTTTTTCTTATAAAACTTAAAAGTCTCATCTTTTTCAAAAACATCACTAATTATTTTTTCTGTTATATCCTCCAAAATTGGTTTCATTTCTTCGGAATTTATTGGTAATAATGGCTCTTTTTTGAATAGAGTCATTTCAACAGACATAAAACTTTTTTTATTAAAATTTATACCTGATGATGCCATATTAAAATCAACTATTGATTTTGTTTTATAAAACTTTTTATTGTCCAAAACTTCAAATAACTTTTTCTTAACCCTTTTTGATTTTCTTTTAATAATCGGTTCGTAGTCATCAATCATATCCTCTTTAGGTTTACCCCATGCGGATATTTGTATGTATACTGACTTTGGGTTTTTATTATCTACCGTTCCTGAAATTATGTTATATTGATATGGTGTTTCTATTTTCATTTCTTTACCTCTTTTCATTTTCTAATTGATTAATTGACATAGGTGTCCCAACCTCGTTATACACAGTTTGTAACATACGCAATGTTACACTGTATGGGTCACAATTAGAAGCCGGTCTACGGTCTTCAAAGTAGCCTTTACCATCTATAGAGGATTGAGCCGGAATTCTAATACTAGTATCCCTTGTACTATATCCATAACTAAAATCTTTTATATTAGAAGTTTCATGTTCACCCGTCATACGCTCTTCATTATACAAACCGTACACGTCCATGTGTTCATCGTGTGTAAAAGATAATTTTTCCACAGAATCTTTGATTAAACTAAGTCCACCTTCTTTTCTCATTTCAGGTGTTGAAAAATTAACGTGACATCCTGAACCATTCCAATCACCTGTTTTTGGTTTTGGGTGGAAAGATACTTTAACTCCGTTTTCTTCAGCCACTCTCTGCAAAATGTATCTAGAAACCCATAATTGGTCTGAACCATCTAAAGACGTTACAGGTCCAATTTGATATTCCCATTGACCTAACATAACTTCAGCATTAATACCTGAGATATCTAGACCCGCTTCAACACACTTTTCTAGATGTTCTTCTACAATTCTTCTACCTGTAATGTTGTCTGCTCCAACACCACAATAATAATCTCCTTGTGGTCTAGGTTCTTCTTTTGGTCTAAAACCAAGTGGTAATCCTTCACCTTCTTTAAAATTTGGTTTTGTGGTTAGAGTATATTCCTGTTCCCAACCGAACCAATTAGCGTTTTCTAAATCGGTTTTAGAGTCCATCATTTTATTTTCTTTCATAAACTCTTTTAATTCACCTCTTTTATTTGTTGAATGTAAGGTTCCATCTGGATTTAAGACTTCACAAAAAACTATGTAATGATTATCACCTCTAAATGGGTCATCACAAGAAAACACTGGTTTTAAAATACAATCAGTATTTTTCCCTTTACCAGCTTTAGCTTGTTTTGTTGAGCTCCCATCAAAAGACCATTTAGGAAAACCCCAAATAAAACCTTTTTCAGTGTATTCCCCAATATCTTTAGATTTTACAACTTTAGTTTTACTTCTTAATTGTTGTGGTTGATTTCCGTCCAACCAAACGTATTCTAAAAAAACTTTTTTCATATATCATTTTTTATCAATTGTTATTTGTTATTAAATATAGTAAATGTTATTAACAAAAAAAAGCCCCCTTAAATTGGAGGCTTTTTAATTTACAATAGTTCTTTTTTGGGAGGGTCTTCCTTCTTACCCCCAACAACTTTAATTACATCAATAAATTTACCACCAAACACATAACCACCAAATAACACCATAGCGTATTTAAGGGCCTCAATTATGATTTCAAATTTATCCATATCTAATCCTTCACCTTTTTTAGATGTGTGTATTCCAGCAAACATAAGAACAGCTAATGTTATATAGTACACTGTAACAGACACTAATAGGTAAATTCTACCTTGGGACCATTTTCCTTTTTCTTTTAACATATCTTTAAATATTTTCATTATAAAACAATTAATTTATTTGTTATGAACTACCTAGGTAACCAGGCATTTTAATTACATTTAATGTTAGTTTATTTAACGCATCATCAGATAATTTTTTTGTTCTTTTTACATAGTCTACACGTAACACGCCTATAGCTCTTTTATTTAAATCTATTATAGCCCACTGATAAGTCGATTTAACACCATCTTCCATTAAATAAACCTTACATAGTGATTCTGGGTAATCCCCTATACTTGGGTGATGCCATATTCTTTTTTCCATTAATGGTTGTAATGTACTTATACAAGCTGAAACTGGTATTGATTGCCTTTGTGCTTGTTGTCTAGCGATACCACTTGACACTACTTCATAAGACATAGACATTTTTTGCATCGATTTTCCAGAATAAAATTCCCCGCCATTATGGAATGAATAAATAGATATTCTATCCGCGTCTATATCACTTAAAATTTCACCTAATTTACTTAATAATTCAGCGTCTTCATTTATGCACTTCCCTACAGGACAAACTTCTTTTTCTTTTTTTGATTTATTTAACTTATGCTTAAACCAAATAGCGCCTAACGTACCTAATATACCTACTAGAGCTGTTAATACTGGTATTAGTGTTTCTAACATATAGAATTATTTACTATTTGATTAGGTTTTTTTTAAGTTCGTATAACTTTAAAACCTTATCACTAAAATTGTTATTTTCTTCAGACATTCTATATACAACATCTTTAGTTTCTAGTAACTTTTCCTTAATACTTGTATTATTATTGTTATTATTTAAATGATTATTAATAAGGGTTACTGTTTCTTTAACTAACTTATCAACTAGTTGTTTAGTTGAATTTTCGTCATTTTTTCGTAAAACTTTTAATATACTTTTCTCTTCTTCAGATAAAGTGTCTTTATATTTTTCATTAAATTTATTTACAGCAATATCTAAGAATTTTTTAGGGTCTATATTATTCCTAACATATTTCTTATCATCAGATTCATTTATTTCTAACTTATCTGACATTAACCAAGAAACTAAATTATTTTTTGATTCTTGTATTTTATCTATTGTTGATACGGATTTTTTTGTTGTTATTAGATTTTCTAATGATTCATGTATTTCTTTAGGTTTAATATCTGTTAAATCGATATTGTTTTTTTCTAATAAATCTAATAGTTTTTTTGATTGTTCTTTGAGAGATTGTTCTCCTCTAAAATTATTTAAAAAAGATACATTTTCTTTTAAATAATCGTTTGCTGCTGTCTCACTTTTAATAGTATTACCCTCGATGTTTTTATAAACTATAAAGGCCGTTTTTAAAGTTTCGTTCTCTTTTAATATTTTTAAAAATTTTTTATATAAGGATTTCCCTGTTTTTTCATTAGAAGTGTGGGATTCTATTAATTTATCTAAAAATATGTCTTTCAATGTTCCAAAGTTCATGATATTATTTTTAAAATAAATATGCCCTAATCTGTAAGTATTTCACTATCCTCCCCATTAATTAGCTCATCAATACCCTTTGTCATCATATAGATGTCTTCATTCTTCTTTTTTCCCTCTAATAATAACCTATCGATACTATCTTCATCACCTCTAAAACTCTCACCAAAACCACCTTCATCGCCACCAGCATCTCCGAATCCACCTTCATCACCACCAACATCTCCAAATCCACCGCCAGCATCTCCGAATCCACCGCCAGCATCTCCGAATCCACCTTCATCACCACCGCCAGCATCGTCACCAGTACCTTCTCCTTGGTCCATTGGTAATTCACCGTATAGTTTATCTACTTTTTTGAAGAATCCAGTATTTTTAATGACGTTTGGTGTTTGTTCTAATTCGGCTGAAGCGGCCTTTTCTAGTCTTTGTTGTTCTAAATCTTCTAATATTTCATCAGAAGACCAGTTAAATATATTCTTTTTAGCCCAAGTATGTGATGTTGGTGCGATACCACCATCAACACCCCCAACTAAGTCTTTATATAATAACACTTTTTCTTTCCACTGTTCAACCTTTAACATTTCTCCCTGTGTAGATGGGTTGTTTAATGATAATTTAAAGTTATTTAGTTCATCGTGGAAACCTAAAATATATAGGTGTATTATAGCTATTTTATTTAATTCTTGAATGATAGCCTGTTGAATTCTATTTATTGTTCTAGCGAATCTTATATCCATAAGAGCTAGATTTTTACCCTCACCAGTCGGTTCCTCAAAACCTAAAAATGTTTTTGGTACTCTAAGAGCTGTAACCATTTTTCTTTGAATAAACTGTATGTCAGCTATTTGGTCTAGGTTTGATGCTCCAGGTAATGTTTCTATTGGCATTGAAGCGTTAGGGTCTCTAACTGGGACAAAGTAGTCTTGGTCTACCGCTAGAGTGTTATATCTAATATCTGATTGGCCTGTTTGTTGGTCTGTTGTTTGTGTTCTCTTAAATTTATTAGCAACTTTTTGTACATAAGATTCTACGTCCTCATCATCAATATTACCGACATAAACCTTAAACACTCTTCTTTCTGGTGCTCTAGTAACACGATAAACTAACATAGCGTCTTCAGCTAATAATAGTTGTTTCCATATACGTCTAACTTTTTCTAACACAGAAGTACCATAAGGTATTTTCCTATCATCACCAAGTAACCTAAAATGAGCTATTTCCCAAGCGTTAAACTCTAATGACCTGTCTTTCCATACAAAAGTCACCTCCCTTTTTTTAGTATCATCTTCACTTTCTAAAGATTCTTGGAAAGGAAACAAACCAGTCTCTTTTCTTTCTATATCTATATTTGTTAATTGACTAGCTCCAATAATACCATCTTTATAGTCTATTTTTAAATAAATAAAATTATCACCATACTTACAAGTATTCCTAGTCCACATTGGTAGGTTTGAGTGTATGTCTAGTACATTGAAAAACAAATCCTCTAATACTTTTTTAATTCTAGAAGAATCTGAGTATATAGACATTATTTGACCTTTTTCACTTAGTGTACAACTTTCTTCAGACATAATATCTAAAGCTACAGCAATTTCAGGTGTAAACTCCATAGCTTCGTAGTCCATATAAGAAGCTAATCTAGATGTTTCGTAAAAAACAGATTTTTGATATAGTTCATTGTCTACCTTTGCCCACTGACTTTCTAAATACTTTTGTTGTTGTAGTTGTAACTTTTCTTTTTGAAAAGCTTCTTTAGACTTTGTCACTATTAAGTCATTATCCGTTAAGGCATATTTACTGTTAGTAATATTGTTCTTAGGTCCACCAGGTTGTCCAAATAGGTAGAATAGTTTTTGGTATACTGTTAAATTTTTATTTTCGTCCGCCATTTTAAATTTTTATTCTTATTATAAATATCACCAGTAAAGATAATAGACACTATATCAATGTGAATGTTTAGGATAGAATAAAGAATAGTTATTTTTTAATACCAGGAAGTCCACCAAATAACCAAGAGAATTCTTTTGTATTTTCAACACTTTGTTTGTCCTTGTTAGTGTTATCAGTATAAAAACCACCACCAACAACTTCATTTAAACCACCAACGTCATCACTAGTGGTTGTTTGTATTGACCAGCTACTAACCATTGCTTTAGCTTGACCTTTAGATTTCTCTATATCTTTAAATGATGTCATAGCGACAAAACAACACATACCAATAGGCATTAAAAGGTCATCATGATACCCTTTCATATGGTCTGGTCTTCCATTAAGATAAACAAAAGTGTCCATCTCATTTAAAGCTCTTATTGACCTAACTTTAAATGAATCCATTCTAACACCTTCCTCTAACTTTGAAACTATTGTATTTCTATTTTTTTGAAAATTTAGACCTGGTAGTTTACCTTTATTCATGAATTTTTGTAAAGACCTATTATTTTCAACAGCATCAATACCAACAGTAACATCGTAGTACAGTGACTTCTTTGGGTAACCCATTTCTATTAATCGTAACACAACAGAGGCACCCCAACCACCAGTTATATCAACCACAATAAAAGCGTTATAAGACTGACCATAATGAAAACAAATCTCACCTAATACGTCTGGAGCTACTTTACCGTGGTATTCACCCACTTGATTGCCCGTAGTGTAATCCCAAATACATATACCAGCAAAGTCATCAGCTGAACCAGATGATGGGTCTGCAGCTAATATGTATTGGTGACCTTTTATTGGGTCTTCCCAAATCCACATATTACCGTCAATCCATTCTTTTCTTATTGGGTCTTTAATATTCTCTTTTTTTTGTCTTTGTACGTGTTTGTCATCAATAACTTTATCACCAGAACCTAAAAACGAACACAACAATTCTTGAGCTATTGAACGTTGGTTGTGGTTAAGTTGAGCACACATATTTTCAAACCACTCTGAGGTCGGTTCCCAACCATCACTAATTAATTTTGGCCATTTTTCTGAATCAAACTCTTCCTTAGTGTCTATAGTCTCCTCACCATCCTTGTCCCTTTCTTTTTTAACCCAAGACATACCAACATTATATCGTGGGTCTTCATACCACCTCATTTCAACAATATTAAAATTATTATCACCAGATTGTGCATTTACATATGCTTTATGGTATAATGGGTCATGACCGTTTGGTGTAGATATTAAAATAGACCTACCACCTGTCGATAATGATGGTTGAGCTGCTGTATAAAATTCCTCCCCCTTGTTACCCTCAATAAAGGCGGCCTCATCAACCACAATAACAGAAGGTGTATACCCTCTTAACGCATCTTTTGATGACGCGACAGCTTTTACTTCAGAGCCGTTCCATAGTTTATAGTGTGAACTAGAATTTTTTTCGTTATCAAACCAACCGTTAGAACCCGCTGGCCTAAAAACATCCATCCAATCTGGTAATTGTGATGTAAAATCTTTAACTTTTTTAAGGAATTCTTTTGCTGTTTCTTGTTTATTTGCCGCAATAAGTATTTTTTGTGTACTTTTATTTGAAGCTAAAGCCGTTAATATCGCTAAATAAGCTGCGGTAGTTGTTGATATACCAGCTTGTCTAGGCTTCATAACTATATTGTGATGATTATCTATATATGCGTTAATTAACTCTTTTTGTCTTGGAAAAAGTTTAAATGGTACAATACCATTTTGTGTTCTATCTTCCGTTTCTAGATAATTTTCTATTGCGTGTATAGGGTCTTTAATACATTTCCCTATTTCGTATAACATTTGTGCTTTGGACAATCCCATAACAATAAATATCTATGTGCACAAAAAAACCCACTTAGTAGCGAACTTAGTGGGTTTAATAGTCCGTAGACTATAACGGTCCTAATCCGTTTATTTTGAGTTCAATATTGAACCTATATGTCTAACTAAATCCATATCACCAGAATCTAAAGCGTCATCAAGAGACCTTTGTAGTTCTCCTCTACTCATACTTTCATAGTCTATTTCTTTAGGCTCATCATCAATTTCTGGTGCTGGTCTGAAATCTATACCTCCTTCAGGTTCGGGTTCAGGTGGTGTTAATACATCATCATCTTCTTGTTCGGGACTATCCTCATAACCACCGAAAGTATCTTCTGAAGCCTCTCTTCTTAACTCGTCTAAAGCTTCTTGTGCTAGTCTACTAACTTTAGTTTGTGCGTCAGTACTATTATTTAATAACCCATCAACGATACTATTAAAATCATGGTCTGACAATTCTTGTAACATATTCCATGTTAAAGAAATAACTTCTTGATTGTTTACGGGTATTTGTTCAATAAACTTAGTCCAAATTATTGGGCCCAATCTTATATCATTAGTTTCAGAATCTAAATTGTCTGTCTTATCTAATACGTATTGTCTAACATCTCTATCTTTAGGTAAAGACCATAAAGACATTAATTCCATAACACCTTTACTTAATTCGTGTAATAATATTGGGAATATCATACCTTGAGCAATAACTTTAGGTTTACCATTTGCTTCTCTTGATAATTTTATTCTAGAATTACCCGCGTGAACACCTTGTTGACCTTGTTGTTTTATCGTATCATCGTTTAACATCCAATAAGAAGCGTCATTAGCAGCCATAACATTAGCGTAGTCACTACCTAATTCTGGGTTATCTTGTCTTAATTGGTCATCCATATGATGTAGGTTTTGTGATTTTCTAGCCGCCCCATGCATCATAGAATTAGTTAACCTACGTCTTTTAATTTTTGGTTTTAATTCCTCTTCGGTTTTTCCTTGTGGCAATTCTTTTTGACCTTTTTCCATCTTTAAACCTTCACGATTTATTTTACCAACCTTAACACCAGCTTGTCTTGATATCATATCAGCCTCTTGAGGTGAAACATCCCTACCAACCAACATTAATGGTGGTATACCTGTTATTGTTGCTTCAAAATCTACAGCGTCATTCGGTATATTAAATTGTTTCTTAATCATTTCAACGGCTTTCTGTTCTAACCTCTCAACACCATATTGGTATTCTTGTTTTGCCGCATTCATTAGAGAATTAGACATTAGTCTTTGTACATCATCAACTGTAACATTATTCCTTCCAGTTTTTTCTCTTATTTTTTCTGCGATTTCTTCAAAAGACTCATTAGCTAAACTTCTAGCTAAGTCAGTATTAATTATGTCTGAATAGTCGTGACTACCACTTTCAAAATTTTGCCTTACATTATCGTTCATTTGTGCTTCAGATATTAAATTATTTTGTATCGTTTCCATCAACTCAGATTTTTTCATTATAGGATTCTGAGTTTCTTTAAGTATAGATATAATTTCTGATTGAGACAAATCTATTTTATTAAAGTTGTTAACCATCTTTAAAAAAGATTCAGCTGTAATAACTTTCCCACCTTTATTATTTAATGATGGGTCATAATTTTCTTCTGTTACTTTTAATTCTTTTTTAGACCCCAAAGAAGCGTCCGCAACTTCAATATCAGCTTTCAGAAATTCTAAAAAATCTTCGGTATCAGGTCCCGATATTTTTACATTAAAATCGTGGATTGTTCTATTTTCTTTTTTGTATTCGGTTATGTCGTCTTCTGTTACAGATATAGTACCATCTTCGTTGTATGTAACATCTTCTTCAGGGTTTTTAGACTTACTAATAGCGTTAGATATTTCTTCTGGTTTATCTTTTTCTGGGTCAAATATTTTTATTGTTGTGTTTCTTTTCACTAACTCATCTAACTCACTATCCTGTAAAAGATAAGGTTCTTCCTTTGTGTTTTTTTCTTTATTAGACATCTCTTGTTACTTTATTTTCTTTATATTTTAATGCTAGGTCGTATTCATAAAGTTGTTCATCAACAGACTCTTTGGTATCACCAAAATTAAATACCCTACGTTTTTCAGGTATTTCTTCTTCATCTTCCAACTTTTCCCAACCCAACGCAATAATTCCTTCTACTGCATTATAAATATCACGAACTCCATCCTCCTGCACTAATTCTAAATTAAATTCGTCAGTTTTTAATGTTCCTACAATTTTTACTATAGATTCATCAGGTGCTAATTCTCTAGTATCTGTCATAACTGATGACTCATACCATGTATCATCCCAATCCCATTCTACTGAATTTGAAAAGAGGAACTCAAAAATGTGTTCCCCTTTAAATGTTGTACCAATTCTATTGATATAAATTAAATACATTAATATTCGAATTCTACGTCTTCATTATCATCTTTTTCCCAACTCCACTTTTCATTATCTTTTCTAGACTTAATTTCTTTATCCATCTTATCCTTCTCACCCCATTTAGCTTTAGGTCCTGGTTCATCATCTGGTGTAATTCCTGGTGGTGGATTAAACGGCCTTCTTGAGGGTCTTTCAGTTGGTGGGTTTTTATCGGGTGTACCAGGTTTTGTTGTTGGCTCACTTGGTTGTTCTTCTGGTGCTCTTTGTGGTTGTGGTGACATTTCTATATTTTCTTCCATTTCTAATTGTTCTCTTTCTTTGTTAGTTAAATCTTCTACAAAAATTTCGATAAAATCTTCGACACTGTCAACTGGTTCACCAGTAAACTTATTACCTCTCATTTCCCCAACTTCAATATCTCCAACTGAATTAATTCTTGAAACAAGTAACTTATCGTCACCATCAACAATATCTAAATAAATTAAAGTTTCTTCGGGGTCTTCTGATGTTGATTTATCTCTTAACTCAACATCCATACCATATCTTCTAACAACTGTTTCAACATCCTCATAAGCTTTTTCTTGTTCGTATGAATCCATCTTGTCATTTAAATGGTCTTCTTTTAATGTTTTTCTTTTTCTAACACTTTCACGTCTATATTCTGATTCATCACAATTATCACAAGGTGGTAGACCTAATTCTTCTTCATAAGTTTCATCCTCTCCAATAAAAGTATCATAAGGTAATTTATGTTTTGCCCATTTTTCTACAGGGTCCGTGTCATATCCTGGTGCTGCCGGTTTATGGTAATATTTAGAAATATCTTTACTAGCTTGTCTCATAGCTCTAGATGGGTCTGACCTATCATATCGTCTTTTTGTGTTCGGTCCGTATAAAGCGTCCGCTTCAACACTAGACATGTCATTTGGGTCATAGTCTAATAGTAGTTCGCCATCTACATCTTCTTCATCACCACCTATATTTGGGTTGTCTTCATCGTATGGTTCTTGTCTATACTCCTTACCTTTAGATTCATAAGCAGCTCTACCAATTGGGTATTCTCCAGAATTAGCGTCACCAACCGCAACATCCATTTCATTAACATCATCCATATAAGAATCATAATCATCATACCCCCCAACAGATGGTTCTATTATTCCAGCCGTTTCCATGTCTGATAACCATTCATCGTATTCTTTTTCATTAAAATCATCTTCCATATAAGAATCATAAGATTCTTCCATACTCTCCTCTTCAAAGTCAAACTCTTCTTCAGAAGATTCTACCTCTTCTTCAGCTGGTTTATCTGATTTTTTCTTAACAACTCTAATAATATCTTTTTTATCTTCAGAATCCATGTTATCTAAATCTAAGGCTGATAATACTGATTTGGCCACCCATTTTTGCATATCAGAAGTTATATCTTCTGTATCCCTAAGTTGTTGACCTAATTTACCTGTTGTACTTTGTATGTCTTTTATCTCATCCTCAGAGTCATCAAATTCTAAGTCCTCATCATCTTCTTCACCACCAAACTCCTCAACACTTTCTTCACCTTCAGTGTCACCTTCTTCAGCATCAAAATCGAATTCTTCTTCACCACCCTCAGTGTCACCTTCTTCAGCATCAAAATCGAATTCTTCTTCACCTTCAGTATCACCTTCTTCAGCATCAAAATCGAATTCTTCTTCACCACCTTCAGCAGGTTCTTCTTCGCCACCGAAATCAAACTCCTCTTCACCACCTTCAGCAGGTTCTTCTTCGCCACCGAAATCAAACTCCTCTTCGGCAGAAGGTTCTTCAACTGGTTCTTCAACTGGTGTTGATTTTTTCTTTTTCATCTTTAACACAAACTTTTTTTCGTTTAATGTATCTGATTCTAAAATATTGACATTATCAACATCATAGTGGTTATTAATCTCCTCAAACATTAAGTTTAAGTGTCTAGTTGCTTTCTCAAATGATGTAAACTGTTTTTTATTACCTAAACCTCCCACATAATCAAAATCAGACTCAGTTAGGTTATCTTTTGTTTGTGTAGATTTTATATAATAATTTCTATTTTCTCTAACTATAACGTATGTGTTACCATCTGCCGATTCTTTAACCAGTTCAAAATTAGATAGGTTAACTCTACCTTCTTTTATTATTGGTTTGATGTCAGCTAATTGTAACATTCTATTTAAAGTACTTTTTTTCATTTTTAATATTTTTTTAACCTTTTATGTTCCAAGTACCATCTGTATTAACACCACCTTGTCCTAAAGGTCCTGGTGCAAATGCTTGTGGTTTTTTCTTACCCATTAGTATTATACCGGCACTACCAGCAACATCGGTTGGTCCGTTTACTGTTAAATTTATCACTATTGGCCCACCTGTTGGACCAGGAAAGGCAACACCTTTATACGTTAATGACGCAGCTGTGTCAACATAAATTGAATAATATGTGTTAGCTGAATAATTAGCTGTTGCTACTGTATCTACTATATAATAACTGTCCATAATTTTCTTCTTTTATTATAAATATGTTTGTTATTGTTTAAATTTCTTTATTTATTAAACGATTTCATTATTTCTTTTATCATAAACATATTCTTCCTTTGGCTGAATTCTATTCATAATATAATCGTCACTGATTGTGTTTATACAATTCATAATGGTTTCCCAATTAGTCCCACCAGGAAATACTAAATCAAATTCACTAACAATGGTTGGTTCACCATCAAAATAATAACTATCTGGTGTAATACTATTTTCGTATTCAAAATCATCTATTTCCATTATACCAGGGCCACTATGGTCTTCATATAAAACATATGTTCCTCTATACCAAAAATCCTTTTCTTTAACATTCTCAACCCATTCAAAATCTTTTGACTCATCTAAAAAAGCTGATGGGATTAAGTACTTTTTAAAGCGTGGAATTCTTGTTAATAAAATATATAATATACCTCCAGGTAAAAAAGTTGCTAATGTCAGTCCAGTTGTTTTCAATAGGTCACCCAATTGTTTATTTACTTCTTTTTTTTCTTCTGGCGTTAAATCTCTTTTTTCGTTTATTGAGTCAACAACAACACCCCAAGCTTCTCTTGTTTCTTTACCTTCTTGTTTTAAACCTTCACGAAATTTTTTTAATTTTTTTTTTGCTTTATTTATTTCTAATTTTGGGTTAACGTTTTTTATCTTATCCATTAATCTTTCGTTTATGTTTATTGACTCTAATGTAACAGACCTATCATAAGCAACAGTTTTAATATCATACAATCTATCCAACATACCATTACGTCTTAAAACTTTAAAAACAATATTTTCAACTGAAAATTCACCACCAGACTCTAAACCTGATTGACGCATTTTTTT
>WLWH01000441.1_pt1 | contig 33755 bp, 55 predicted proteins | sample 6712741 | NCBI WGS metagenome assembly WLWH01 (sample SAMN12718694, study PRJNA515312) | sponge metagenome | isolation source: marine sponge | host: Mycale hentscheli | place: New Zealand: South Island, Marlborough, Capsize Point | collected 2003-05-01
TAATGCTTATTTTTGACTCTTTTTTGACAGGAGTGTACAAATGTTTTTGATTAGCCATTATAGCTAAACCAGAACTAATTGAAGCATCAAATTTAGTTCTTTTATTAATATCAAAACGAGCCCAGTCTTCTAGAGTTCTAGTAAAGTACATTGACCCCATTTCATCCATTGCTCTAAACTCGCTAACCATATCTAGTCCAACATATTTTTCTATGTAAGACTCAATAGCAGATGCGTGAGATTGCTTAACATCTTCTGAAGTATTAGGAATGCCTCCAAGCTCTCTTTCTGTTTTAGATAGTTTGTTAAAACTTTTATCTGGCCTGTTTGTAGAAAAACCCCGATAACCTCTATTTTTAAAGTGATACAAAAGTCTTGGTTTATTGTTTTCACAAAGTATTGGCATACCATAAAAGACACAAGCCATTAATACTTCTTCAAAAAATATCTCTGCCGTTTGTGGTCTAGCTACATACTCTAAGAAAAACTCATTGCTTGGAGCATCGTCCATATTAAATTTAGTCATTCCGTGTAAAGCGCCATTAGATCCTTTTCCACCAACCGTTCCTGAAATGTCATAACTATCACAACCAAAAGAACCAAGATGCTCGTTTCCAGGATAATATTTTCCGTTTCTTAATTGTTTTTTATTTTGCAACTCGTATTTAGGTATCCAACTAACCAAGAACCTTCCTGTTTTATTTGGAGTCCATATTACTCTAGAATCTTTTATTCCATTCTCCCAATGAAAACTTCCCCTAGTCAGGTACTTAGCCTTCATTAATCCATCATTATAATCTATCTGTTGGTATATCTTAGTTAAGTTAAATAAAGACTGTTTACTTTCATCTCTAAATGCGTGAGACTCTGTTCTTGGAAACTGACGATAAAACTCATTAAGCGCATCTGCATCATTTTTTAAAGAATCAACTTCATTTTCCCAATAGTCAACAGCTCCTGTAGTAATGTACTCACCATCATTTCCTTGTATAGGTTTGTCAGGGGTTTTTAAAACAGGCATACCAAACTTATCTATATATCCTTCAAAATTCCATTCCATAGGAATAAACAAAGAATACAATCCAGATTTAGTTTGGCCATTAGCATTCCTTGATTTAGTATCAGAATCGTAATACAGTTTTTTAAAATTAGCCCCTCCTTTATCTAGTGCATTAGAGGTAGATCCCATCATACACTTTCCAATAACTTTACTACCTAATCTCAAACAGGTTTTTGTAACTCTCCAATTATTGAGTATGTTCTCAGGTTTTTCCCATTTACCACTTTCATCGTGTATTAGTAACTGTAGTTTCTCTCCATCATAAGAGTTGTCAGAAGTATTACGCCAATCTATTGTGGTATCTAAACCTTCAAGTTCTTGATTATCAGATAAATACATATTCCTTTTAGTAATCTTACTTGCTGGAACGCGATAAGATAATTCTGTTTTTGGTTTATCCATACCGTCTTGAATAGGCTTAAAAAAGAATGGATAGTTATTAGAGATAGGAACTATTTTATCTGTAAACATTTTTTTGGCATCCGTTCCAGTTTTAGATAAAACTCCTATTCGAGCATCTTTAGATATAGTGGCAGTGTTAACAGTTTCTGAAGACCCCATAAATGAAAAACCAGAACGTCTTATCTTTAAGTAACACATTCCAAAACTTCTTTTGTCCGCCTTGCAGGCTTCCCAAAACAAAAAAAATATTCTATTAGCTTCCCTAAACTCAGGATGACCTACATCAATCTTTGTCCATTGCAAATAACAATAATGAGTTCCTGTAATATAAATGGGGTTGCCATTATTATTAAACCAAAAACCCTCTTCTCTCCTATCAAATTCCTGTTCAATATAACTCACCCAGGCATCTTTGAAGTCAGAAGACATTTCGTTCCATTGAAATATTGATTTTATTTTAGATAATGATTTTGGATATTCAAAAGGTTGCCAACACTTTTCTTGATTAGAGTAATACTTAGAAGGTGTTTTAGGTAGTCCAATCTTTAATCCTTGAACTTCATATATATCACCTAATGTTCCGTCTTTAGAAACAACTACAATGTCATACTTTTCGTTGTATCCATATTTCCAGTTTTTGGCCTTGTTTTTTTTAGCCATTGCTGTTCTTGGAACAACATCTTGTAAAACTTTATTTAGACCTTCTCTCTGCAAAACCTTGGTTACTGCTTGTTTTATTTACACTATTTAAAGCCTCTTCTTCTGCATCAATACGATTAAGTATTTCAAACGCATCAAAGATTGCTAGTTTTTTTGTTGCTGCTGCATTTTTTAGTCTGTCTGCTGCTAACTCATCATCTGGATCAGGCTTAATTATTTTTTCTTGAGCTACTTTTATTAATTGCTCTACCGCAGCTCTACCTGCTTTGATAATTTTTAATTTAATTTCTTTACTCATAACGTCATTGTTATATTTTTAGACTTCATTCTATAAAGGGTTTTATCATCTATTTTAAACTCATATTCTGACTCTGGTTTAAAACAAACCTTGTCTCCTTTTTCAACACCTAAAGAAGTTAGTTCTGGATTAGCTATCTCAATAGTTCCTGTAAGAGCTTGATATTTGTCACTGTTAAATATAACAGACTCTTCTTTTGAGGATGGTTTAACAAAACAATAATCTAAATGAGATTTCCATTTACCGTCTTGTTTATACATAAAAAACTGATTAGGTTCTACAATAAACAAGTTATCTTTTAAGAAGCTCCTGCCACTTTTTTCTCGACCTTTCATATCGTTGTAATACTTAAACACGTTGTGGTGTACAACCAGTATGTCACCCATCTTTATTTCACCTTTATAGTTAAGTGGCGTAGCTACTACATTAGCAAACCGATTTGAGACAGTATGATCTTCTTTGGACGAGCTGGTAATAAAGTCTATGCCTCCTATTTTTTTTACATTATCGTACCTAGTATCATTAACCGGAGTTACAATAAATCCAAAAGGTGACTTCATATTAAAAGTTAATATTGTATTCTACAGAAACTGGAATAGTAGCATTAAAGCTTTTCCAAAGAACAATTTCGTTTTCTCTAATAATCCAGATTTTAAAACAATTTTTTTCGTGTCTTATATGGTGTATGGTGTAATTACCCCCTAAAACATCTTGTCCAACAAGGTAATGCATAGCCCCAGACTTATAGTCGGGACCAACTGATATTTTTCTGATTTCCATTTCATTTGATTTTAAGTAGAGTAAAAGTGAAGTGCTATTCTTTCTGTTGTAGCGGTTGACGTTTCTATAGCGGTAGCCAGTGAATTGTTAGGATCTGTATTATTTCCCACAAGAGAAAGTGCTAAATTAGTGTCAGAAAACCCTGTTGCACTCCCTAAATATCTTGACCCATTGTTTGAAGAAGCATAAATAACAATATCTTGTCCAGCTGTTAATGTTATGGGCGTTGAAAAAGTTAAAGTATTAACTCCAAGCGTTGTTAACACAGATGTAGTTGCGGTACCTAAAAGAGTGGATGATGAAGAACCAACTATGGTTCCGTTATATAACCCGACTGTTAATTGAGGTGATCCACTTATTTGATGCAAGAAAAAATCTACAGCATTAATGGTGATATCTATATCACAAACTGCTTGCACGAAAATTGTTGTTCCAGTGGGTGACGAATCCAACGCTTTACCTGTTGATGCATATATAGACAGCGGTGTAAAACCAACATCAATTGGAGTTGCAGTTGAGGCTTGCCAAGAAGCGGTAGTACCGTTAGATGTTAATACTGTGTTGTTAACGCCTATGTTTAATGCACCTGGAACTCCATTACCATCACCTAGCCAAATATTTCCTGTAGGTAAATTAGGTAAATCATTGGTTCTTCCAATAGCAGTTACCTGAATATTTCCATTAGCCCCTGTTTTAGTTATAATACCAACATTTTGAATTAAATTACTTCCAGTTTGCTTGTCTCTAGTTAGCAATAAGTTGCCCGGAGTAGAAGCAGCTGCCACATAAACAATGTCTCCTACAGCCGCTGCACCTGTTCCTAGTACAGTATTTATATTAATGCTTTTTAACATTCCCACCTGAATCATTAAACCATTAGATGTGGCGGGTATGTCTTCTGCTGCTAAACCTATGCAAGGCATATTAGCACTGCTATTAGCTGTTGCTATTTCAACCGACAATACGCCTGCAACTTCACCAACAACTTTAAGAGGTTGACCTTTTAAAATAGTGCTAGAAGTATTATTTCTAACTATTTCAACAACATTACTATCCGTATATTCTAAACCATCTGCGGCAGCATTAACTCTTAATGATTGACTTCTAGTACCTAAAGAAGTTATTCCTGTTCCTCCATTTGCGGTTGCTAAAGTACCGCTTAATGTAAATGTACCTGTTGTAGTAATCGGATTAACAGTGTCACTACTTATTGTAAGGCCTGTTGTTCCTGCGCTTAATCCAACACTAGAAACAGTCCCCGATCCACTCCCGCTATAAAGATTAGCAATACTTTGTAAAGTAAAGGTTTTAGTGGCATTGCCACCTGAAACGTCTGTTCCAATTACTAAATCTCCTGCAGCAGGATTTGCCTTGGTAGGGTAGGTGTTAGTGTTGCTTATCTTCGCCATTTTGTGTTACTGTTCCGTGTTCTAAATTAATTACAGACTTTTCTCCGTACTTTTTTATTAATTCGTTTTCTAGTGATTCAAATTCTATTCTTATTGAATCTACTCTTTTAAGAACTGAGCTTTTCTGTATTGACAGTTCTCCTAGTTGTACTTTAAGTGATTGAAACTCCGAGTTTAAATCTCTTAAAGATTTTAATTCTTTTTCTTCTAATTTCATTTAATTTAATTTATCCTTACAAAGATAATCATTTTCTTCTTGATGCTGAAGACCCATAAAAATAACCAAAAATACTCAAGACAATTCCTTCTGTCACCCCGATTAAATGAATCCAAATCTCTTTGTTGTGGTGTGGTACTTCTAAATAAACAATAGCATATACTAAAAAAGTAAAACAAGAAAGTCCGACTAAGCCTGTTAAGTTAAACATAAAGTCAAAACGATTTGCTTTAGCTAACTCAACTTCTCTTTCCCTGGCTGAATCTCTGTCTTCTACCTCAAGTTTGTAAAGCTCTACTACCTGTTGATGAATAGCTTCTTTTTCTTCTGCGGTTAAATCTGGTTGTTGACTGATGACATTTTTAATGATTCCAAGGGTTCCGTTAGAAGGAAGAATATCTCCAATTTTATCTAATACTGCAGGAGCTTTTTCTTTTAAGAATTTACCTATTTTAGTATCTTTTAATTTCTTTTTCATCCCGAACAGCTTTCACAAGTTTCATCATTTATATCACACGTTCTTTCTGGAACTGGCTTGTTTTCCAGTTTTTCTAGCATTTTTTCAAACTCTGTTTTTTCTTCTATCATTTGTGTAAAAATAAACCTTCTATAAATGTTCCTATTCCTGTTAAAAGCACCGCTATGGATGTCCAAAACTTCTTTTCTAAACTTCTGATTCTTTTTTCGTGGTCGTTTTTTTGCTTGCTAATTTCTTCTAGTTGGTTTTTCATTACAGCCTGACCCTGTAAAAGTTGATTAATTTTCTCCTCCATAGACTTTGTATTTGGTTCTATTATTATCGTCTTTATAAGCCACTAGTATTTGACCTCTTTGTTTTCCATCTACGTTGTAACTTACGTGAACCCAACTAGGGTTTTCTTCTGTACCAAACTCCCAAATTAATTGATCAAAGTCTAAATTATCTTTTATGTAATGAAATACCTCAGCATTGTTAGGGTCGGTAGTGTGATCTCTATCTAAATCCACAGCCTCTCCTTTGCAGTGTTGTGAAGTAGCTACATACTTACCGTCTATATACTTGTGAGCGCCTCCTATAGCTTTATTAAGAGCTTCTGAACGATAACCACTACTAATATTAAAAGGAACTCCAAAATGGTCTCTAATCGGCTGAAATATCTTCTCAGCAAATACTTTCATATTCTCAATATGTTCTTCAGTAGGACTATTGTCTATACCTCTTCTGCTAGCGGTGCCGCTTTTAAGCATTTCAGCAAGAGATAAGTTTTTGGATAGTTTCATTTCTTTACTCTGTTTTTAGCTGTTAATAATATTCTTTCCTCCATCTTAGCCACCTTTACTTTCAGGTTGAGGTTTTCTTGAATGAGTTCATCTATCTTTACTTCTAGGCTGCTAATTTTTTCCGTAAGTCTACCTATTTGATCATCCTCTTTTTTAGCGTCGATATCAATCTTCTTCTTAATTATATTCCATATCTCCTTGACTCCAAGCGCTGAAATCAAAGCTATTAAGAGAGGTTCTTCCATATTACTTGCCTTGACCACGATATTTTGGTTTGTATCCCGTCTGCCCTTTGGACGCATTCTTAGAATGTACCCCAGGTCTTTTTGTTGTTATTTTCTTTCTGTACTTCACTACTCAGGATCTGCCGGTGTCCACTCTGGAGTAGCTAATAAAACTAATATCTCTTCGTGAGTATAAGTCCCTACTGGAACCAATGACCCGTTAGTGATAAAAGAAGGCTCTACCTGAAACGATAAAACGCCTTCTGTGTTTGCTACATTTCTTCTCATTGTTTGAGCAGAAGATTGGTTCACCTGGCTGAATAAAACTGAGTTCGTGTCAGATAGGTTGATTACTACATAAGTTGTTGCCATTTTTTTGTTTTTTACAAAGTTAATATTTTTTACGGTACATCTGTCCCTTTAGCTGTTACTGCCATTCCGCTTGATATTGCATTAGCTGTACTATATGGTGCATCACCTACTAAAGCTCCAACTGACATTCCGTTTGATACTCCATTAGCTGTTGTACCTACACCGTTTGTTAAAGCGTCTACGCCCATATTTGCAGAAGTTCCATTGTTTGTTCCCTTTTCATCTAATACTGTCCAATTGGTGCTGAAAGAACTATTACTTCCTAACTGCCACCAGCTCACTAAGTTTGAATAGGCACTATGGTTATTAAGGTTAGATGGTACACCCTCATTATAAATTTCTGTTACTTGTGAAGATGTTAAACCAGCGTTCCAGATTGAAATATTTGAAAGAGAGCCATTAACAACATAACCCCCATTAGAATAACCACCTATTCTTAAAGGTGCTGCTGTATAGCTTGTAGTATCAGAAGCAGAATCAATTGAATCTCCATTTAAGTAAAAACTTGTTGTAGAACCATTATTTAATATAATAACATTATACCAAGTATTATTTGAAAAAGAAGCTGCTGGAATATCTGCTGATAAATAAGCCCCATTAACATACCATCTTAAACCATCTGTAGAATTAATCCATAAAGCACCAACTGTTGTTCCACTTCCTGAAGTTCTAAAATCTAAAATATTATACCCCCCAGAAGTTAAAGAAACAAAATTAACCCACAAACTTATAGTAAAACCACCTGTGCCAAAAGCAAAATCTGTAGTGTTTGCTATCTCTACAATGTCATTTGTTCCATCAAAATCTAAAGCATATTTACTATAAGGTGCAACTGTTTGTAAGTCACTTTGAACAAGGTTTGATTGAGACATTCCTAAGCTTAACCCATTTAGTGTAGATACTGAGCCTGGTTGAACGTTTAAATCAAAAGCAGTTCCATTATTACTATTAGTAGATGAATCTTGTATACCAGTAGTTAAATTATTCATTTTCCACCAAGCTACTAAATTAGAACTAGCACTGTGAGAAGATAAATTACCAGGTTGTCCGGAGTTATAAACTTCTGAAACTTCAGATGCACTTAGAGCTTTATTCCAAACACTTCCATTTGATATTAGTCCTGCAAATTTTTCAATATTTCCAGTACCTGTAAATTTACCACCAACACCCATATCTGTTGAAGCTGGAATTGTAAGGGTTCCTGTATTAGTATTTGTACTTGGAGTACCATTATCTGTATAAACTTTTATATTACCACTAGCGTCCCAAGTACAAACTACATTATGCCATTTTCCATCATTAACAGCTATTGCAGTAGAGGTGTCTGAATTTCCAGAACTACTAGATATAGTGAATCTTAACGATCCATTAGTATTGTCCATTAAATACATACTTTCAGCAGATGCAGATTTTGCTATAGAGAAAACTCTTGAGTCTCTATTTGATGTAGTGGTAGTATGATTAACCCAAAATGAAATTGTTAAATTACTTGTAGGAACAAAAGTAGAACTATTTGGTATTTTTAAAAGATCTCCTACAACGCCTGGAAAACTTAAAGAACTTGTATAATCAGCTGTTGCCTGATTAACCTCCCACTCCGTACTTGTACTATTATAAATCTCACTTGCGTCGAGTTTATACCAGGCTTTTAGATTAGAGCTTTGAGGTATATTAGCTAACGTTTGTATTGGTGAACCATTATTATAAAGAGTTTCTACATCTGTTGATGATAGTGCTGTATTAAAAAATTGCCAGTTACTTGCTTCATATACGTTTGCTGAACCTCCTGTAAATTCAGATATAATTGTGTCTTCATTTTCTAAACCACTAAAAGCAGTAAAACTATTAGTTCCAGAATTTTGATTAAATGTGCCATTGTAACTTACATATACACTTACATTATTACCATTTCTTACTCTACAAACGTGCATCCAAGTATCATTTGGAGTTGAAAAAGATATTGATTTAGAACCTCCAGATGTTGTTATTCTTGTATATATTATACTTGATGTTAAATACAAAGGATAACCACCTTGATTAGAACCAGATGGCCCTAATCTTCCTAACCATAAATCTGAACTTGAATTAGTTCTTTTTACCCAAAAAGATTCAGTTGATTGTGTACCTAAGTTTAAGGTATTAATTAAAATATTGTCATTATCAAAATCAAAAACATAATCTCCAATAGCATTGTTTTCTATCAGCCATTTATCGTTGTTGTTAACTGGAGTTTGGAAAGCTCCGGCTGATCCTCCTAAAGGATAATAAGCAATAGGTGTATTTGGTAAGGCCATAGGGTTGCCTGGACCATTAGTTGAATCACCATAAAGAGTTGTTACTTGGCTTGCAGAAAGAGCGTAGTCGAAAATAGATACTGCATCAAGTTTTCCAGTTGTATATTGATTATAATTCTGACCAATAAAATTAGGTACAAAATTATCGCCTACAGGCGTAGCGGTATTTCTTGGGGTATAGTTTGAGTCTACAGAACCATTTACATATACTTGAATATTATTACTTGAATCTCTTGTAGCTACTATGTGAAACCAATCTGTACTATTAAAAGTAAAAGTAGGTATTGTATTTGGTAAAGAGTCATTTAATTGACCATTGCCAACTTTTAAATTTACTGCATTTCCTCCTTGAATTCTAAACCAGTTAGAAGTATTTGTTGAACCAAAAATATAAAAAGTAGAACTTGTAATACCTTTAACCCAAGCAGATAAAGTAAATTCACCAGCAACAGATATACCAGAAATAGATATATCACTACTCCCATCAAAATCTAAACTATAATTAGAACTTTTACTTTGATTAGCATTTCTTGGCATTCGCCAGCCTGGACTTAAAAACTTTGTACTCATATTTTTATTTTATTAATCTCCCATTCTGTACCAAGCTACCGGAGTAGGCAAGTTTGGATTATTAGCTATATCTGCTGTTTTATTACTACTTAAAGGTAATGAAGGCTCATATAGATCAAATTGAACTTGATCAGCTGTTAATGCTTTATCGAATATTGCTACTTCGTCAATATTACCATTCCAGTGTTGATCTACACTTTGAGTTGAGTTAAATCTATTTGTAGCTCCTATGTATAAGTGTGCGTCATAATTACCTAGAGGTGGTAACAACCCAATAGAACTTAGAGATACGGTGTGTTGTGAGGAGGTATTAGTGTTAGGATTTTTGCAGTATAACTTAAGAGTGCTACCGTCATAAGTAACCGCCACATAGTTCCATTGATTTAATGTAAAATTACTTATTTCAAGAGAAGCATAATAACTTCCAAACCCAACAAAAAATTCATAAGCACCAGAATTGAGTTGAATATTCACGAAAAACCTAGCTCTATTTTGTCCACCAGAGCCACTTGTATTTGTAAAATCATAAGTACCTATAATAGTATTACCAGCATTACCCGATGTGTCTATTGAAGAAGCTTTAACATAAGCTGATATAGAAAAACCATTTGCCAAACTTGAATCTGGAGCATAAAATGTATCAAAATAATCATCAACACCATCAAATGCCATTTCAAAAGCATTAGTAGTTTGTAACCCAACATATCCAGGTACATAAGGTATTTTATCATCTGGAATCATATTATAACTCTGTGAGTTAGCTACTGATAAAGCAGCATCTCCTACACGATCTACAATATCTAAATTTGTTCCTACACCATTTGCATAAGTTCCAGGTGCATCAGCTGTTAGCATTGAAGTAGCAGTTCCAGAGCTTACACCGTTAGGTGCTCCAGATATTGAGTTAGGTAATGTAATATCGTTGTTTACAAAGTAAGCATTTTCACCAAGTCTCCACCAATTAGTTGGTGCTGTAGTACTTATATCACCTGGCTTACCACTGTTATATATAGAAAGTATTTCAGCTTCTGTTAATTTTTTATTAAAAATAGCAAACTCATCTAACATAGAATTAACTAAATACCCTGTTCCTAATCCATTGTCTCCTAAAACATATGACCTATTAGCAGCGTACCCAGTAACAACTAAAGAGTTAGTATATGTGTTAACTAAAGCACCATCAAAAAAAGTTTTAATTTCACCACTAACAAAGGTTATAGATATATGATGCCATTGTTGATCTAAAATACTAGTTGCATTTACAAAAGGAAAAACATTGTAATCCGTGGATGTATTATCTCCTCCAAAAATACTTAAATTTACAACACCTCCATAGCTACGAAACTTAACTCCTCCTCTAAATTGATTATTATTACCAGGACTTATTCCGTTTCCTATTAAATATTCAGTATCTGCAGGGTTAGCACTTGTAGTTCTTTTAAACCAAAAAGAATAACTAAAACTTGCATAAGAAGCTGGTAAAGTAAAATTTGTGTCAATATAAGAATTACCATCAAAACTTAAACTATAGTTACTATAAGGTGAATCAAATTGTAAATCACTTTGTTGTAAAGCTGTACTTGGTAAAGTTGTACTTACTCCATTTACTGGTTGAGTAGTTAACACATCAGATGTTACTTGAGTAGCCCCGTTGTTTGTACCATTATTTCCACCAGATCCATAATCTATTATTGTAGAACCTCCAGTATCTAATTTCCACCAACTAACTGGAGAAAAACTAATAGCTGTTTCAGGTGTTCCGCTGTTATAAAGCGTTGAGACTTGTGAATTTGTAAGAGCAGAATTATAAACCGCAACATTTGACATAGAGCCAATAAATGGATTGTTACCACTCGTTTTAGCTCCAATTGTATCAATTTTAGTAGTGACGCTTGTGCCAAATCCTGTCTGCGTTCCTAAAGATGTATTATTTTTAAAAACTTCAATGCTATCTCCTTGTCTTACGATTACTATATTATACCATTCGTTAGTGTTAAAGGAATGAGTATATGTTTTATAAACATTGCCAATCGATATATATATATAAGTTGAGTGTATATACATTAAATAGTCAGCTATATAACTATCTTCACCCAAAGTAATATAAGTTCCAGGCGTGTTAGGCATATTTATCCATAAAGAAATAGATGAATTTATACCTAAATCAACTGATGAACCTAAACTAATTTTATCAGAAACATTAAAATCTAAAGCCGTTGTATAATTAGCAGTGCTTGTAATAGGTAATGCACTTGGTATTTTCCAAGATGGGACGACAGCGACAGAAGTTGACTCTTGAACTGGACCAGAGCCACTAAATGCTCTTGCTGTTCCATTATTACTAGCTAAAGAACCAGTGTCATTTAGTCCAGCTGTAAGATTATCTAACTTCCATTTATGTATCGGAGAAAAAGATGTGTTAGTTTCTGGAGTACCAAAATTAAATAAAGTTGATATTTGTGATGCTGACAAAGCTGATTGGAACACTGTGATATTGCTAATAAGCCCACCAAAAGAATAACTAGCGTTGCCTATGTTGTTTCTCCAATTTCCAATAATTGTATCTTCTCCAAAATTAGTTGCACTTCCTGCTGTTCCAGTATCTAAAAGTTGGCTATTATAATATAGTTTAGCTTCTGTACCTGAAAAAGTTACTACTATGTGGTGCCATTTTAAAAGCTCTGATGGAGCAATTCCAGTGGTGTCTTTTAAACTAGTTGTACCTCTTAAGTTAGATTCATACTTAATTAAACCTCCTGAAAGAGAAAAATAAATATATCCAGATTTATCACTATAAATCATTCCATATTTGTCTTGTGGATTAGTTATAGTTCTTAGTTTAGCCCAAAGTGAAATAGTAATATCATTAGACGGTATTGCTAATGTTGTTAAGTCTCCTACGGCAACTTCATCGTAGTTAGTTTTGGGGTTATTAAACCCTAAAGCTGTTGTATAATTAGGTGCACTAGGCGTATAAACAGAATCTGCATTTAGTTTCCACCAGTTTTGTGGAGCAACTGTATAAGTTGTTTGAGGAGAGCCGTTGTTATAGATATTAGCTACGTTAGCTGACTGATCTGTATTCCATACAACTACATTAGACATTTGACCATTAAAGTAATAAGTAGATTGTTTACCTTCGTCTGTTCCTATAAGAAGTGACTGAGCTGTATTAGGAGCAGTTGTTAAAGTTCCAGTAGCAGCTGTACCATTATTTATATATATTTTAGAACTTGAGCCATTGGCTATTAAAATAACATTGTTCCAACTATTATTAGTTAAAGTATCTGTGCTTGAAAAGTTAGAAGAACCAATTTGAAATCTTATTGTGTTGTTACTTGATTGAGTTACTCTTGCACTTATATTAGAACTGCCATCGCCTTTATCAAGTAAAAAATATAAACTACTTGGGCTAGCGTCTGGATTTATCCAAAATGAAATAGTGTAAACACCTTCTAATGGTATATCTCCTGCATCTATATAGTCACCCACTGTAGCCCCATCAAAATCCATTACATAATCTTGCAATACACCATTTGGAAATTGCCATACATTTGCCGTAGCTTCTGGCAGTTTACCTGTATTCTGCGCTTGCTCACCTAATGGATAATAAGCGAAAGGATCTAAGTTAAGTACAGTAGCAGCAGATGCTGGAGAACCACCATTCCATAAAGCTGTTATATCTTGGTCACTTATAGTTTTGTTAAATATGCAAAATTCATCTAATTTTCCTTTAGAGTAATATCCTGAGTTTAAAGTTCCATCATTACCTAATCTAAAATTAGTTGTTGAGACAAGAGTTCTAGAAGACAAGTCTGTAATAGGAGTTCCATTATTTACTACACTTTTTAAAGTAGTACCATCATAAGTTGTCACAATGTGATTCCATCCCGTGTTTAATAATGAGTTTGGAATCTCGTTCCAAACAGCACCACCACCGGGGCCAACAAAATATAAATAACTATTTAAACCGTTAACCAAAGATAAAGCTATCCCTCTAGATGAATTACTTGTATCTCTATTACCAAAAACAATATTATCTCCTGATTCTTGAGTAGGTTTAGTGAACCAAATAGAAAAACTAAAATTAGTTAAACCATCTAATTCAGTAATTACACCTAAATCTATGTATGAAGCAGAAGAATTACCATCAAAGTTCATAGAATACAAACTATTGACACCGGTGCCAGTAGCGGGATCACCATCCGTATTAAGCGGATTAGTATTTGTGTTTAACTCGTTAGGTAATAAAAAACTTGGACTTTTATACTTTGCTGACATATTCTATTTTTTAACTATCTCCCATTCGGTTCCAATATACAAGTGAAGATGATAACCCCCCTGTAAATAAATCACCTGTTTTACCTGGGTTATCATTAGTTGCATCGTAAATCAATCCAACCTCTGACAAAGATAAGGCTTTGTTAAATATTGCTACTTCGTCAAGTTTTCCAGAAGTATAAAAAGAACTTGTGAACTGGGCTTTCATTAAAGTTCCTTGTGGTGTTGGATTTATAGTTCCAGACCACGCACCACCAGTAGCTAAAGTTTCAGAACTTCCATTAATGTACATTGAGGCAATTGCAGTAGAACTTTTTATTACTACTATATGATGCCAAGAATTCTTACTTATAGTTTGAGTACTTGTTCTGTTTGTAGAGCTACCATTTGATACAACTGCCTGTATTTTATCAGCCCATAACGCAATAGAGATGTAGTTATTTGTTGCACCACTTGGTGCTATTGTAATAATTCCACCTTCATCAGAAGGAGCAGTAGATTCTCTATACAGCCAAAAAGAGAAAGTTTTATCACCTGTAACATCAATGTTGTTACCTAGATCTACATACTGATCTGTCCCATTAAATGACATAGCTGCATTGTTATCTAGTAAGGTTAAAGCAGCAGCAGTAACTCCGAAGTTCTCTATAATACCATTATTAGCACAACTAGTACTAGAACCAGCAGTTTGATAGAAAATCTTATAAGTTCCAATAGTAGAGCTAGCTAAATCAATCTCACCAGTAGAAGAGTTAATACTCAATCCTGGAGTAGCACTATAAGTACCACCACTTGTTCCAGGAGCACTTGTTACACTAGCTGTTCCAATTTTAGGGAAACTAGTTCCACTATAAGCAAATGTAGTTTGGTCTAGTGGTTTAACAGTAATAGTATTGTCCACAGTAACAGGACAAGTTCCTGCACTTGTATATCTTACGGTATAAGTACCTGCGTCAGATGCTTGTAAATTAATTACACCTGTTGTTGAATTAATACTTAATGTTCCTGAACCAGATTGCTTGGTAAATATTCCTCCAGTAGCTCCAGTTACTGTTGGTTCATCGGTCTCTGGGGTGTATGGATTAGAAGGAGGGTGGAATAAAACAACTCCTGGAGTAGATCCAGCAGAAGCTCCAGGCATATAATAATAAGTTCCTCCTATATAATGAGAATGACTTTGGCCATCGTTACTATAAGCATTAGCGGCAGATGCAGTAGTATACATTGGATAGTAACCATTTACATTCTGAGCGCCTGGAACAGTTGGCATTATACAGTAGCTAGATGCAGCATATTGTACAGTAGCAACATCTACAGCAGTAACTGTTATTTGTTGGTCTGCCGTGTTTTGACAACCATTAGCATCAGTTCCTGTAACAGAATAAGTGGTTGTAGTTCCTGGAGTTACTGTTAATGGATTAACAGTTTGACCACCTCCCCATAAATAACTCGTACCACCACTAGCAGTAAGAGTAACACTATCTCCAGCACAAATAGAAGTGCTAGATGCACTAATAGAAATGGTTGGAAGTGGATTGACAGTAAATACAGCACTAGCTGTATTTTGACAACCATTACTACCTGTGCCAGTAACTGAATATGTGCCAGAAGAACTAACTGTTATTTGAGCCTGTGTGCTTGAGTTTGACCACAAATAAGAATCACCCCCCGAAGCAGTGAGTGTAGCTGAAGAACCATCACAAACAGATAAAGATGGGTTAGGAGTAATAATAATGTTTGGTAAATTTTTTATAGTTACTTGTGTGGTAGCTGTTTCTCCAGTAGAAGCAGTATAAGTAACTGTATAAGGGTTACTGTCTCCTGGAACAGAAGTGTCGGTATTAATAACACCTGTAGATGAGTTAATAGTTAAACCAGCTGGAGTTGCTGCAAAAGTTCCACTTCCTGGATCACCAACAACAGTAGGTGCAGCAGTATTGCCACCATCCTCACAGAAAGCAGCAGCAGAATAAGTTATAGATAATGCAACTTGTATACTTAAATCAAAAGTGCTTGAAGTAGGACAGTTTCCTGTAGTGGTATAAGTAATAGTGTAAGGACCACCTATAGTAGAAGCAGATAAATTAATAACACCACTTGAGCTATCTGTAAATACGATTCCAGTAGGTGCGCTAAATACACCGCCAACTAATCCTGTTATTGTTGGAGTAGGATTACTAGCGTTTTCTCTAAAACTAGATGAAGAATAAGAAAAAGAAGAATCATCAGCAGGTAAAATAGTTATGGTATCTTCAGTAGGCCCAATACTATAAGTAACTGTATAGTTTCCAGCTGTAGAAGCGCTAACATCAATAACACCTGTATTAGCATCTATAGATAATCCAGAAGGACTAGATGAAAATGTGCCACCTGGATTATTAATAATAGGAGTTACATCAGAACCATTTTTACAAGCTTGCGACTCTTGGTACTCAAAAGCTGGTTCTTCTCTAGGGTTCGAAAAACCTACACCGATTCCCGCTCCTATGTTCATATTACCAGTGAGCTATAAAATCTGCAGCTAATCCACTTCCGCTAAGTGTAACAATTCTTATTACTTGTATAGGTAAAAAAGTTCCTTTTTGAACAGCTTTATACGTAATTTCATCTCCAGCAGCAGTAACCACTTTCAAATCTCCAGTTCCACCAACATACAATATACATCCTCTAGTGCTCTGAGAATATATTTGATATGCATCTCCAGCAGTAGAAAATATATTACCACTTAAACTTAGTTGTGTTCCACTGTCTATTGCCATAACTCTAGCGTAAGCACCAGTTGATGAATTTTCTACAATGTATCCTGTTTGAACAGTGTTTGCAGTAAAAGTATCTGCTGCCGCTACAGTTAATTTATTAGCTAATGAAGTAGCGTTTGTTCCTTTGATTCCAGCAAAATCTGGATCAGGTATGTTAATGCCAGTTGTAGTTGCATAAACTGGTAAAGCTCTGGTAACTTGTAATCTTTGGTATGCCATATTTTATTTTTTAAAAGGATATTTTCTGTTTAATGAATCTCGTCTATCAGCGCAACCACACGGTTTGCCAGTAGCTTTAGAAACTGTGTCTACTACTTTTTTAATACCAGTTGCCTTAGTTATGCCCTCTACTAAATCTCCTAATCCTTGCATTTGCATAGCTTGTTTGGGCAAGAAGCCACATTAAACATTAACTTAGATATAATCCAATTCCATTTACACTGCATCTTAATCCAAGTGTTTTGAATCCATAAACCTAATTTAACTAAAGCTTTACCCATTACTTTTTAATCATTTTGCTTAAGTGACCTTTTACACTTTTTGGATAGTGCTTCATAGAGTGGTCTCCACCATAAGCGTGACCAGATTCTTTTTTAGACATACCCTTAGACTCGTCTCTTCTGTCTTTCATTGATTGTTTGTGTGACCCTTTGTGCTTCATTCCTAATGACTCATCTAGTCTTGCGTTGTATCCTTGTTTCATTTTTTAAATAAATTAATGTTAGCATCTGCCATTTCATTGCCTTCAGCAATCATTCTGACCTTATCAAATCTTTTTTGCATTCTCTTCATATCTGCTAGCTTGGTAATTCCCATTCTAGAGTCTGGTCTCATATTGATCTCACGACCATATTTCATTTCTAAACCGTCCATAATTCTTTTTTTTACAAATATACTAATATTTTAAGTGTGCTCTAAAAATATGTCAAACTTGTAAGTCTTGGTAGCTAAAAACTGAGGTAAACTAATTACAAAAGTATGATAGTATAAACCATTAACACCTTCACCAATTAAATCAGTATCACTTGGAGAAGCCTGAACCGTATTAGCTGGTTGAATACTATATACTGTTCCAATATCGCCTACTAGCGCAGGGCTGCTTAAAGTTCCAGTTTGAACTTCTAATCCTGGACTATAAGGAGAGGGGATACTTGAAGATTGTGCTAAATAAACATTAGACGCTGAAAAATTATTATATCCTGATGCGCTTGGAGCATAGGCTATATATCTGTAAATAACAGGTTCAAAACCCGCTAGACTAGTGTCTGATCTTAAAAAGTTAGAATATACTTTAGTGTTAACTATTGTTCTTGCTGGAGTTAAATTAGGTATAGATGTCCAATAATCTTGCCCAGGAGCTGATCCAGATATAACATTAAAGGTTAAAGTGGGAAATCCTGACACGGATATATTGTCATACCATTGAGCACCAGAAGGATTTATTAGTTGAGCACCAGCCGTACCAACTCCATAAGCTGCGGTTGCTGTGCCATTAGTGTGAGCAACTGATATTGTTGGTAATTGAATTTGTCCTGTAGCAGGTGGACTCCATACCCAAGCCCCAGGTAATGGATTCTGTACACAGCTAAAAGTATATGGATTTCCGTCATTAGGTATTGAAGCGTATCCATCTACAACTCCATTAATCTTCCCCCCCGTAACAGAAGGAAAAACTAAAATAGACATTGATGAGTTATTTACAAAAGTAGTTTGTTTACCTGTTGTTGGTGCAGGTAATCTAGTGGCTAAAGCAGAAGTAGTGGCTGTGTCTATAACATTAATACCATATATAGCCTGAGACGTTGTAGCAGCAGTTGTTCCTTGAAGAGTTAAGGTAGCAACAGTTAATGCTCCACCACCAGAAGCAGCAGCAATGTCTTCTATAGTATATAAAGGCGATAATGAGTTTAATAAGGCTGATTTTTTGTTTTTGTATCCGTTACTTGGAATAACGCCCTGAAACTGGGTTCCTGCTGGTATAGAGGTCATAAGTTATATTTTTTTACAAATATAACTAATATTTTCCTCTTCGACTTTTTGGTGAACTTTTTGTAGAACCCCCCTTGCCAGCCCATAAATTTTTGCAGGCCCAATACCGAGCTGTCAACTTCGACTTGGCTGTACTACACTTATGTCTGGCTCGGAAAGATTTTCGTGCCGCAGCACTATAGTTATGACCATATCCTTTTGCGCCAAAGTGTATCAACTTCTCTTTACCACCCTCACAAGCTTTGACCATTCTCTTTTTACCAGCTCTATCACTAGGACGAACTGAGTTACACTTCATTTTACTTTTGTCCGCCATCTTCTTCTATTTCTTCATAACTAAAAACCCAATCACTATATTCTCTATTGCGATTGTACTGCTCAATATACCACTCTTTGTCTCTAAGCATTTTTGGCTGCTTTAGTATTTGCAACAAACTGTTTCTTTCCGCCAGAAGCTTTTTTCTTTCTAGCAGTAGCAGCTCTTTGTTTCTTAGTTAGTCTTTTTGCTTTAGCTAAAGGCAAGCATCTATCTGGATTCTTCTTGTTTTTACTAGTACCACAAGCTCCTTTTATAGAACCGTCTGTACCAATACGAACCCATTTCTGATCACGCCATTTCTTTAGCTCACCCATTAATAGCCTGAAGTAGTTTTTTTCTCCATACCGTAGTTTGGATTGTAACTAATTTTACCCTTACTCATCTTAGCAAATGAATCTGCTTGAGCTTTCCCCACCGCATTGTATGGAAATACTCTTTTTTTACCTTTTACTTTTACCGTTGGCATTTTTTTTCTTTTTTAGTTTTATAAAATCAGCTCCTGTTATCTTATCAAAAGGCATTGCTTGTCTTGCAATCTTTCTTTGTTTTAAACTTAACTTACTCATTTTCCGTATTTAGGATCTTTACAATATTTACTAGCAGCCATATTTGCATAAGCACTTGGATACTTGTCAAAAGTTCTCTTTGCCCAAGCTATGCCAGCTGGACATATTTTGTTTTTCTTTCTTTTTGCCATATATTTAGCAAAGATATGAAAAAGATTGTAAGAAGACCTCACGATAGAATACAACCATCTCACGATTACCTCAAGTATTGGAGAATTATTCGTTACTGGGCAAAGAAACAATACGGGTTTACCGTAGCTGATTTAGACATAATGTTCTTTCTATATTCAGAAAGATTATTTACCAAAACACACTTTCACAAGTATGGAAATATTATGTCTTGGGACCCGACTCGTTTTAAAAGTTTAATAGAACGTGGATATATCCATATATGGAGAGAAAAACAAGGAAAAGAAGCTAGACTATATGAAGTAACTTTCAAAGGTAAAAGAGCTATAAACAACATATATAAAAAGCTAAATGGTGAAGAAATCGCTGAATCAGCTGAAATCAATCCTATATTTAAAGATGACGTTAGATATATGGATAAGGTTTACCGTAATGCAATACTAGAACTAAACAAGTCTATAAAACAACAACAACGTCCCGCTCTTGAATAACAACATAAGACTGATCCTTAATAATCACCTCGTGTGCTTGAGCCTTGTCATAATAAACAACATCCCCTGACTTAATAGTATTTACTTCTGTTCCTGGCTTAACTACCGTAGCTTTCTTATATCTAAAAGCAAACGCATCCGTTTGGGATAACAACAACCCAGACTCTGTTTTTAACTCCTCCATAACCGGAGTAACAATGATATACTTATTTATCGGCTTCATCTTCTTTCATTTTTTCAATCGCCTCATCATAACCCGGCATAGCCTTAAGCGTCTTCTCAGTAGCAAGTGATAAAGTAATTAAATGCTGCATCGCAGCATTTAGCGATTTTATTTGATTCTGCATCAACAGCAGTCTGTTTTCTTTCATAATCTATAAGTTATACCAAACGCCACAAAGAATCCTCCAGAGGCTATGGCAATTGTATTTGGATTAAAATCTAGCTTTTGTTTGTGCCACACCATACTAGCTGCACCAGTAGTCATTAAACTTAAGCCACCTATTATTGCTAATCTTCTCATTTTATTTTATTGGGTTAGTAATTATCCCAGCACCATATAGGGGTTTTATCTCCTACATAAGAGCCGCTCACATTATATGTAAAATACTCTAAAGCGTATATCTCTGACATATCCTTTTGTAAAATGTCTAAACATTTAGAAACAGAGTATATCAATCGCATAGTAGATTCTTCAACGCCAATAACGGCATCGTCAAATCCATCTGCTTTTAAAAAATCTTCTTCGTAGTAATTCTCTATTATACTGTCTATCATTCTCCTTTACTTACTTCTCTCGCCATTGTAATGATGGCGTTAGTACTTAATATTGTTGTTGCTACCGATACTGCGTTTTTAAGAGCGTTCTTAGTTACTTTCAATGGATCTAGTATTCCCATAGTGTACATATCACCAAACATACCTTCCTTTACATCATAACCCATATTAAATTCTGAATTAATTAACAACCCTTCTATTTCCATAATGTCCCCGTCAGAGAGTCCAGCATTTTTCATAATGGTTTTAAAAGGAGCTTTTAAAGAGTCTGCTATGTTTTCTTGTGCTAAAGTCATTTTACCTTCAGACAATTTATTTGATTCCCTAAATAATGTCACACCACCTCCAGGAATTATGCCTTCGTCTAGTGCTGAACGAACTGCACAAACCGCATCATCTACCCTATCGTACTTCTCCTTCTGCTCAATGTCTGAGTTGCCGCCAACATATATTACGCCAATCGCTCCATTCAAGCAAGCTATACGCTCACTCATAAACACAACCTCATTTTTCTCCTTAGTGTTGTCCTTCTGAACCTTTAACTCTTTTACCCTTTCTTTAATGACAGCCTCATCACCGTGACCTCCTATCATAATAGTTTCTTCCCTGCCTGCGATAACTTTATCTATCTTACCCAAATCCTCCATTCTAATTAGGTTAAGGTCATCACCAGTCTCTTCAGCAAAATACTTTCCGCCAGTTGCCACTGCTATGTCATTCATTAACTCGTGACGTTTGTAACCAAACTGAGGCGGCTCAATCTGACAAAGCTTCAATCCGTTTCTAACCACATTCGCTGACAGTGTGTTCATCACGTTCGCACTGCACGATGCAATGATCAGTAGTTTATGTCCACCATTAATAATTGGCTTGAGCACGTTTTCAATCTGAAGTACGTTACTAATGACGTGGTCCGATAAAAGCACATAACAGTCGTCTAATATGCACTCGTCCTTCTTCTGGTTATTCACAAAAGAGTTGGCACCCCACCCTCTCTTAAGTTGAATACCTTTATGAACCTCACTAAAAGTTTGGTCATTCTGAGAATTCTCTACCGTAACCACGCCATCAGTACCTACCTCTAAATAAGTGTCTGCAATTATTTTCCCAAGCTCTTTATCGTTATTGGCCGATATAGTAGCCACGTCTAACAAACCTTTCTTAGATAGCTTCTTTGAAGTGCTTTCCAAATTCTGAATAACTCTTCTAGTATATTCATTAATAGACTTAATATATTTATTGGAGCTAATGTTATTTTCAGACAAATGTTTGAGACCTTCCTTAACTATTGCTTCCGCCAAAACAATGGCTGTAGTCGTTCCGTCACCTGCTATATTCGCAGTGTTCTGAGAAGACTCCCTCATCATCTGAACCGCAAGGTTCTCCACTGGGTCAAGTAATTGTACAGCTTTAGCCACCGTAACGCCATCTTTAGTAACCGTTATTCCGTGTGTATGTGCAGGAGATTCGATAACTACTGTATTACCGCCTGGACCCAATGTACTTTTAACTGCTTCGCTAATTTTTTTGATACCAGCCTTTAGCTTGGTTCTAGCTTCATCGTGTAAGACGAGCTCTTTTGGAGTGTATGACATTTGATTAAATTTTCTTCAAATATATAAAATATTTTAAGCCACACAAATAACTTAGTAAATTTTATTGACCTGACGAGTTTGATGAGTTTTTTTACGAAAATTAAAATATATATTTCTTCTTTATATTTATTTTTTTTTTTCAATTAAAATAGAGTAAAAGTCGTCAAAGTCGTCAAAGTATTTGATAATCAATAAGTTAGCTGTTTAAAGTCGTCAGAAAGTCATCAGATTATTGACGAAAGTCGTCAGAAAAACTATTAAATACATATAATTGGGGGGCTATATACTATTATATAGGTGCGTGTGTGTATATGAAATTGATTTTATTTTTTGGGGTGGGGGTGTTGTTTTGGTTGGTCCTTGTGAATTTTTTGCCGTTTTTGCGGTGGGGTTCGGTGGGGTTCGTGGGGTCTCTTGTTGGTGTTGTTATTGTTTTGCGTTGTTTTATGATGTGATCCTTTGCCCGTCTACCCTTCCCCCGTCTTAACATTTTGTAATATTAAATTATCCGTTTTAAAACGTTTATAAATGGTTATAATCTTTTAAACACCCTTACAAAGGGAATAATGTCCCGCCCCCATTTTTGGGAAATAAATAAAAATATTTTTATATCTCTGTTCTTTCTCTGTTAAGTTGGTGTAAAAAGTAAAGTATTTTGTTTAACGTTGCTAAAGTTTTTTTCTTCTCTGGAGTTCCTCAGTTAGACCAGGATTCAAAAAGGTTAAACAAACCATAATAAAATTTGGTATTTTAAAATAGTTGTTTTTATATTAGCTGACGAAATTAATAATTAAATAATACAATATGAAAACTTTAACAGATTTAATGCAACTAATTACAGAGGCAGTCCAACAAAACACAAAGTACAATAATTGGTTTTTTGATTTTTCGGGTCACGTAAATAAATTATGTATAAAATATTATAATACAGGGTGGGAAAATGACAAAGACGGCGTACTTAGTGAAAGTTGTAGTATAAAGCTAAACAACGAGGAACAAATACAAGAGGCGTATTGGTTCATTAAAACTAAATTAAGAAAAGAAATATAAATAAAAACGGGGCTTTAATTAGCCCCTTTAAAACAATAAATAAATAATACAATATGAAAGATTTTAATTTTACTTCTGAGTTAATAAATAGAGTTAAAAAAAATTGGCTAACAAAAGAAAACAAACAAGAGTTTGAAAACAAAAATAACAATGATGTTTGTCTAACATTTGTAAGGGTGTCCAATATGACGGGATGCGAAAAAATGTTGTCGAATGAAATATGTGAAATTGTAATAAAACAAATGGTCTCGAATGATTTTAAACTAGACTAATTTAAAACGGGGCTTTAATTAGCCCCTTTAAAACTAAAACAATGCTAAAAACTAATTCAAAGAAATATTTAAATAATATTCAAAGTTATATACTTGACTCAATAGATGGTACAGAGTATGACATCAAGACAGAAACACCAACCGAAAAACTAGAGTTTTTATTTGACTGTTTTGAGGTGGAATTTAACTACAAAAATAATAAATTAAGATACCCAAATTTACAGGATCGTTTCGCAAATTGGTTGCAGGGCTTACCCTCGGCAATAGATTTGCCTTACCAAGAGTTTAAAATATTACAACTATCTAAAATATTACTTGAGGTCTACACCTTAACGGAAAAACAAGAGAAAACAATTATTAAAAATTACTGGTCATTTATGGCCTTCCATATAATTAAACTTAAAAACAAATGAAAAGAATAAGAAAATTTGAAATAATGAGATACTGTAAAGAATGGGCAAATTTATTTCCTGATATGAGTTACAAAGATTGCTTTGATATTTTACTTCAGGATAGAATGATAACTAAAAAAGAATTTAAATACCTAGTAGAAAAATTAAATTAAAATAAAACAAATGAAAACAATTGATATTAATGCCAAAGAATGGTTTGATAAAATAAACGGAAATAGCTATTTTGCCGGAACTATTACCCTAGATTTCGGAATGAAAACCGAAGAAACATTTTTAATGCCTTTCCAATATGGGTACGGATCAAGCTATGAAGAAGAAGCTAAATCAATTCTAACAGAATTTAACAAAATAAGTTCTAATTGGTTTCAAGGTCTTTACACATATTGCAAGGATAACAATATAATTTTAAGATCCTCAATAAAAAGGAAGTCATTAAAAAGACAATTAAAAGAGATAGAAAATAATTATAACAATAAATTGTCAAACTAATAAAAATTTTATTATATTAGCTGACGAAAACAATAAATAAATAATACAATATGCTAGAATATAAACCTATAAAAAACCTACTCTCTAAGGGTGGGAATACAAAAACAGACAAAAACGAATTTAAAACCTACAATTTAAGTTTATCACCCTACAACCATAATAAAAAGGGCGTGAACGTATGTCCGAAAGCCTCTAAAGGGTGCGCGTTGGCGTGTCTAGTTCAGGCGGGTAGGGGTAAATTTAAAAATGTCTCAGAGGCTCGAATTAATAGAACTAATTACTATTTATACAACAAACAAATGTTTCTTTTTCAATTGGCTAATGAGATTAATCAAATTGCCTCAAGTGGTGAAAATGTAGCTTTAAGGCTTAACACATTCAGCGATATTGATTTTGTTTATCAACTAAAAAAACATTGCAACGTTGATTTATTGAATGATCCTTTGTATAAAAATATTATTGTGTATGACTATACGGCAATTATTGGAAAGGTCAAAAAATATTTAGGGACTAGATATCATTTGACGTTATCAAGAAAAGAAGACAACGAACACGAAGTAATGGAGGCTTTAAATAGTGGGTGCAATGTGTCGGCCGTATTTATGGACAAATTACCTAAAACATACAAAGGTTTCAAGGTGGTGGACGGAGACAAAACAGATTTAGAAATGACTAAATACAAAAACGTAATACTCGGACTACTTGCAAAGGGCAAAGAGGCAAAACAAGATAAAACTGGATTTATAATTAAAAACAAATAAAATAAAATAAAAATGAGACAAATAACTAGTGATTCAATCAACGCATTTATGAATGCAAATCCATTTAATAGACAAAATATGTCTGTTGAGGTATTACCAAATGTAACTATTTTAAAGCTACATAATAACGCAATAGCTTATAAATATAACGACCCTGAAGAGACTCTTTCAATTACTAATTGTGGATGGTTTTCAAACACAACAAAAGAAAGATTAAACGGATTACCAAATGTAAACATATGCCAAAAGAATTTTGAATGGTTTTTAAATGGTAAAAAATGGGATGGAAATTTAATAAATATATAGAAATGGAAAATATAATAAGAAACGTACAACACTTGAGCAGAAAAATGTTCAGTAAAGAGGTTGCAAAGATGCACTACTCTAAAGACAAATTAAACGGATTCACAATGGATCAACTTCTAGATCTTGAGAAATGGTTTAAAAAAGAAGTATTAATTAAAAATCAAATAAAATACAAATATGAAAAATAAAATAAATAAAATGCATCAAGAAATGTGGGACATCTACAATGAGTGGGGTGGCTACGACTACAACGATGAAATGTTGACTCAACTATCAGGAGTTGACGAAGAGATAGCAGAAGCAGAGGAAGACAACGACTGGGAATACTGCTATAAAAATGTAGAAGCAACTTACAAATGGTTTAAGCAAGTCGAGAAGATAAGACAGTTGCAGGAATCACTACCAGAAGAAATATATTGTTAAACTTAAAATAAATCAAATGAAAGAAGAATTATTAATAATGTTTTGCGTATGTGCCTTAATTGGACTTATGCTTATAATAACAATGATATGATTTTAAAAGCAATAATGGAAAGGTATGGAGGGTTTGAAACTCTTTATGATGCCATAGATCAGGGAGGAATGGAAACAGTTTTAGTTAACTTATCTGATGACCTCAACTATAAATACACTTACGAAGAAATAATAGAACTAATAGAAAGATTATGAAAGAAAATGAACTAATAGCAGAATTTATGGGATATGAAGTAAAGCATAATAAATGCTACTCCCCTAAATATAATGATGGTACGATTGCACCTATGCAATTTCATTCCTCTTGGGATTGGCTAATGCCTGTAATAGAAAAGATAGAAACTCTTGAATATACCTTTGAAAAAAACTATCAGCGAATAGATAAGGACTGGCAATCACTAATAGTAAAGGGTAATGATATTCTTTATCAAGAATTTAATGATGATAGTTTAAAATCATCTTATTATGTATTAGTAGAATTTGTAAAACAATACAACAATGAAAGAAATAGATAAAACTAAAATGGAAAGATTAATCAAGCAGTTAGAATGGTTTAACAACTTTGCTGATTACTTAGAAGCCAATAATATAAATATGTATAATGAATCTTGCGAATACGCAGACAATAAAGAAAAGTATGAAATTTTTTAAAAAATATAATAGATGTATACTACATAAAAGATATGTAGAAAAAAGAGTAACAGATCTTAGAAATGAAATCTGCAGGGATGCCATACTTTATGGAAAGGTAGATCCATTAAAAAGAGAGTTGCTACTTAAGTATAATCACAAATTAAAATAAATATAATGGAAGAATCAGAATGTTGTGGTGCACCTATCAAATGGACTGATATATGCACCGAGTGTGGAGAACACACAGAAATAATAGAATATGAAAAATGACTTTATAATATATTATAGCAATCTATGGTTAGAAGAAGCTATAAAAGATAATAACTGTAAAAACGAAAAAGAACTATATTTAAAAACTTTATATGAAAGTAAAAAAACCAATAATTAAATCAAATAAAGATCAAGAACTAAAAGAACAACAAAGAAAAGTGTTAAATAACATTTTCGAGTCTTGGTCAAAAATCTATAAAAATCAAATAAAATGATAAAAGAAATAGCAAACATAATTATAAGAGATAAACATACAGACTTAACAGATGTAAGTTTATATAGTTCATATACTGCTGATGGATACCCCATATATGTATTAAAGGATGAAAGTGTAGGAAGGATAGTAGAAGAAGAAAATATCTTTATGAAAAAAGATGATTTGATAGATATATTAATAGGGGACTACATTGCAGGATATACTTCTACGTTTGAGCTATATGTAAGTGATGACTTATTAAAAGAAGTCATTGATGAACTAGAATTTTTATTCCCTCCAGAAGAGGAGTATAAAGACGAAGATAGAAAGTATGACGAGTATAAAGATGATAAATTATGAAAATAGATATAAGATCAAAAGATACTTTATATGTTGAATTGAATGGATATATTTATTATATTGACGATTCAACTAATGAACAAATTATAGAAAAATGGAATACGAAAGCAATACCACAATGAAGGGATTAAAAGTAAATTGGATAACAGACTTAATTTTAAAAGAAAAATTAAAAGATAATCCTAACCAAGTCAAAATCAGGGAGTTACAACTTTTATGGGATAATTTACCTGACTAAATTTGGATATTACATAGACAATTATTATATTAGCGACCTTAAATGGGTCAAAGTAAAAGAGAATACGAAAATTTAATTATAATGAATAGTCAAGATTTTTATGACTATGAATACTACAATTTAATACAATCAAATGACGAAAGAAGAAGCACTTCAAAAAATAGAGAAGGTAGTAGTAGACAAGCTACAAGTACCAACTGATTCTCTGTTTAACAAATCAAAGAAAAGAAATCACATAGATGCTAGGCAGATTTACTTCTACCTATGTAAGGATAGAAATATAAGACCTTGTTACATACAGGAATACATCCTTAGTGAGCATAATCATAAAATGGCTCATTCAAACATATTGTATGGTCAAGAAAAAATAAAAAATGAAATGAGAGTGGATGCTGATCTAAGAAATCTTGTAAAGGAGTTAAAATGTTCAGTCTAGAAGAGATCTGGAACCAAGCCAAGGCAATTAGATCAACTATATATATGGATAACAGTAAATATGAAAAAGCTATTATACATAAAGGTATTAAGATTACTAAAGATAGAGGCTCTTACACTATAGTTAAATCTTCATCTCCTTATTATGATGAGATAGCTGATGAAGAGTATGATATATTTCTAGATAAGGGGTGGGAATTAGGTAGGTTAAATGTCTTGATGAATGAATGCGAAGAAGAACTAGATAGTTTATTTATAAAAATTAGAAATTGTTACCAAGATAACAATCGAAAGTCTTTACTTTTCTATAAAACACGAAAAGAGAAGGTACTAAGTAAGTACAGTAAATATCATAAACAATTAAATCAAATCAATGGAAAAGTTAATGAAAGTCCAATCGGAGTTAAAGGCTCCAAAGAACCAATACAATAGTTTTGGTAAATACAAGTATCGTTCTTGCGAGGACATACTTGAGGCTTTAAAGCCTATACTTAAAAAACACAATGCATCTATCACTTTATCTGACTCGGTCAATGAGTATGGTGGTATTGTAACTATAGTTACAACTGCTACTATAATGGATAATAAATCAGAGCAAAGTGTTTCAGTTACTGCGTGTGCAGGTGTTGATCCATCTAGAAAAGGAATGGATATTGCTCAGAGTTTTGGTAGCAGTAGTTCTTATTCTAGAAAATATGCCTTAAATGGTTTATTATTAATAGACGATACTAATGACCCAGACAACACTAATGATCACAAGACAACTTACACTGAAAAGGCAAAGTTAGATATTGGTGACGATAAGTGGGAGGATTGTTTAAAGTATGTTATAGACAACAAGCACTTAGGTTTTGACGGAGTAGTAGACAGATTAAAGAAGAAGTATATTTTATCTGCAAAAGCAATTAAAACTATTAAGACTTATGTTTGATGTTAAGGAAACCCTCCTTAAGCTACAAGAAGACAAAGATTACTACGGAGATTTTGGAAGACAGTTCTTATCTAACTCAGATATTTACAGTCTGTTAAATGACCCTAGAGGTTTTAGAAAGCAGTCTAAGGAAACTAAAGCAATGATACAAGGTAGATACTTTCACGTATCTATGCTAGAACCACATAAGCTAGATGACTTTGTGATTATTGATTCTACTAGTAGAAATACTAAGAACTATAAAGACCAATTAAAAGATACTGGATTATCTATTGCTTTATTGCAACAAGAGGCAGATCATTTAGATGAGTTAGTGGAAATAATGAAAAGTAATTTAACTTTTTATGAAGCCATCTATAATAGTAAGAACCGATACGAAGTTCCTGGGATTAGAGATATACAGGGTTTTATGTGGAAGGGAAAGGCTGATATTATTCACCCTGATAGAATAATTGATATTAAAACCACTTCTGATATATCTAAGTTTAAGTATTCAGCAAAAAAATACAATTACGATAGTCAGTCTTATATATATCAAAAGATATTTGGAGTGCCTGTGGTTTTTTATGTAATTGATAAGAATAATAAAATGCTTGGAATATTTAATCCTACTCAAGACTTTATTGATAGTGGGGAAGATAAAGTAGAAAGAGCATTGGGCGTTTACAATAAGTTTTTCAGTGATCATTCAACTGAAAGTATAGAAGAGTTCTTCATTTATGAAGATTTACACTAGAAGTCTACACTAGTTAATTTGTAGATATTAATTTAAATATATATAGTTATGAGCAAAGAAAAAGTGTTTGCTGATGGGTTTATTTTTAAAACCCGTGACAATCAACCTGATTGGGTTGTTGGATCAATGTCTGTTAAAGTTGAGGATGCAATAGTATTCCTTAAAGCTAACGACAAGAATGGATGGGTTAACTTAAATGTTAACACCTCAAAGTCTGGAAAGAAATACGTTGAACTAGACACGTTTGAACCTACCAAGAAAACTGAGGAAGTTACATTCTAATTTAAATTTGACGACTTTGACGACTTTTTTGGAATTATTTATAATAAATGTAATTGGCTATACTGCTTTATTCTTTTTATTATTTTTTCTTATTAAAGTCGTCAATATCGTCAATAGTATAATAAATAACCTGTAAATCAATAAATAAAGTCGTCAGAATTATGTCAAAGAACGTCATAACTATATTTAAAAACATAAAGGACACCACCCAACCTTTTCACTTACCTGTAAATGACATTATAGAAAGAATAAGAGATGGAAGATCAGAAGATCTTATCAAGAAGATAAGAACTGAAAAAGATAAAAAAAGAATTAATGAACTAAAACAAGAGTTACCTGCTATTTGTTTTAGTGGAAAGTTTAATAAAAGAAACGATGACTCCATCCTGGAGCATAGTGGTTTAATATGTTTAGACTTCGACCAGTATGATACCCAAAAGAAATTACACCAACATAGAGAAGAGTTAATTAATGATGAGTTTGTTTATTGTGTTTTCATTTCACCATCTGGCAAGGGGCTTAAGGTTTTAATCAAGGTCCCTGCTGATGTTGATCTACACGGAAAGTACTTTACCTCATTACAACAATACTTTGACTCAAAGTTTTTTGATAGCACATCTAAAAACATATCTAGGGTTTGTTACGAGAGTTACGACCCCTTAATACACATTAATTTAGATTCATTGGTTTGGGATAAAATTATTGACACTCCAACAATTGTTGAGAACAAGGAGATTACAATTCCTATTACAGACCAAACTAAGATTGTAGAGATTTTAGTAAAGTGGTGGGAGAAAAAATACCCAATGAATGAAGGTCAAAGAAACCACAATGCTTTTATATTGGCTTCATCATTTAATGACTTTGGTATAGAGAAGTCACTTGCTGAATATATATTAAACGGATTTCAGTCTCAAGACTTTACTTTAAGTGAAATAAAAAAGACAATTGATTCCGCTTATGCTAACCTAGCTAACTTTGCAACAAGAGTTTATGAAGACTCTGAAAAGATAAATCAGATAAAGTCTAATATTTTAAAAGGAAAATCAAAGACTGACATAAAGAAATACTTTGACGAAATTGATGAAGAAATATTAGATAGTGTAATTGACAGGGTTGAAGAGGAGAGTTTTGATAATAAGTTTTGGACAAAAAATAAAAAAGGGGTTATTAAGATATTTCACGTAAAATTTAAAATGTTTTTAGAGGACAATGGTTTTTATAAATATAACCCAGAAGGAAGTAAAAATTATGTATTTGTAAAGGTTACTAATAATTTAATTGACCACGCTTCTGAAAAGCAAATAAAAGACTTTATACTCACTCACTTACTTAAATTAGATGATATAGAAGTATATAATTATTTTGCAGAACATACTAAATACTTTAGAGAAGAATTTTTAACGTTATTAGATTCAATTAAAGTTTTTTTTATTGAGGACACTAAAAATGAATCTTATATATATTACAAGAATTGTGCAGTTAAAGTGACTAACAATGAGGTGGTTCCAATTGAGTACATTGATTTAGGTGGTTATGTCTGGAAGGACCACGTTATAGATAGGGACTATGCAAACTGTGAGTCTATTGAATGTGATTATAAAAAATTCATATCTAATATATGTGCAAAAGACAATAAGAGAATTGAATCTACTGAGAGCACAATTGGGTATTTAATGCACGGATACAAAAATTTATCTTATTGTCCTGCAGTAATATTAAATGACGAAGTGATTAGTGATAATCCTGAAGGTGGAACAGGTAAAGGTTTATTTATGAATGCTTTACAACATATGAAAAAGTTAGTAGTTATAGATGGAAAAGGTTTTGATTTTCAAAAGTCTTTTGCTTATCAATTAGTTTCTGCTGACACTCAGATACTTTGTTTTGATGATGTAAAAAAACACTTTGACTTTGAACGATTATTTAGTGTAATTACAGAAGGATTAACATTGGAAAAGAAAAACAAGGACGCTATTAAGATACCTTTTAAAAAGTCACCAAAAGTAGCTATTACAACAAACTACGCTATTAAAGGTAAGGGAAATTCATTTGAAAGAAGAAAGTGGGAGTTAGAATTAAACCAATATTACAATAAGTCTTTTACTCCTTATGATGAGTTTGGTAAATTAATGTTTGGAGATTGGTCTAATGATGAGTGGTGTAAGTTTGATAACTATATGATTTTCTGTTTACAATATTATATGAATAAGGGGTTAGTTAAAAGTTCATTTGTAAATCTTAAAATACGTCAACTTTCTGCTGAAACCTGTTATGAATTTATTGAATGGGTTGGATTGTTAGATGGTAAAACTTTTAATGAAGATTTTGATAATGGTTTTAAAGTTTATAAACAGGAATTATATATTGATTTTATATCAGAAAACCCCGATTTTGCACCAAAAGCTAAGATGACTGTTTCAAGGATTAAATTTTATCAATGGTTAAGTTCTTATGGTATGTTTAAAACTGGAGTAAAACCTGAAGAAGGAAAAGACCACATAGGAAAATGGATTAGAGTTAGAAGTAAGCACGAGTTGGAAACTAATGGAAAACTTAAAATATGATAGAGTTAGATCCAGAAAGACTACATATTGCTTTTAACAACACTTACAAAATGGTGGTTGAAGGTTGGGGAATAGAGGAGGTTTTAGACCATTTAGATTTAGGTGTTGTAAATGTTGATATACTATTTGCTCACGACCCTATTTATCCAGATGACAAAGAAATGATTGAGTTAATGTTAGAGTATTTTACAGATATTGAAGATTATGAGAAATGTGCTAAAATTCAAAAATTGCTATGAAATTTAGAGATTATCAGTTAAATATCATTGAAAAAGGATTAAAAGTGCTTAAAAATAAAAAGCTACTTTACTTGTCTATGGAGGTTAGAACTGGAAAAACTTTAACTTCTTTGGGTATATGTGAAAAGTTAAATGTCGAAAATGTATTATTCATTACTAAGAAAAAAGCTATTGGAAGTATTGAATCTGATTACCATACATATGATCCAGAATTTTATTTAGAGGTAATTAATTACGAAAGCTTACATAAGATAAGTGACAAGAGTTGGGATGTTATTATTTGTGACGAGGCTCATTCAATGGGGGCTTTCCCAAAGCCTAGTAAGAGGGCAAAGACTGTAAAAGAATTAATACAAAGCCATCAGCCATATGTCATTTTAATGTCAGGGACTCCTACTCCAGAGAGTTTTTCTCAAATGTATCACCAGGTGTATGGTGTGCCTGGAAATCCTTTCAGCAAACACAGAAGCTTTTATAAGTTTGCCAGTGAGTATGTAAGGGTAGTGCAGAAAAAGATCAATGGTTATAATATAAATGATTATAGCAAAGGCCTTCCTGAGATTGTAGAAGAAATGAAGCCTTATACTATTTCATATAGTCAAAAGGAGGCTGGGTTTAAAACTACTATCAATGAAAAGGTATTATTAGTTC
>WLWH01000446.1_pt1 | contig 33554 bp, 51 predicted proteins | sample 6712741 | NCBI WGS metagenome assembly WLWH01 (sample SAMN12718694, study PRJNA515312) | sponge metagenome | isolation source: marine sponge | host: Mycale hentscheli | place: New Zealand: South Island, Marlborough, Capsize Point | collected 2003-05-01
GAAATTAATACAAAATGCAAGAGTTACAGTATCACATCCTATTTTCAGAGAGCCAACTACCAGTGGTGGAGTGGTTACTTTTACAGGTGCTCCAGATAACAGCATATCAGGCACATTACTATTTACTTATGACGAATGGACAACTGCTAATACATCAGGTGTTACAAACGTAGCAGGATTAAAAGCATTACTTACTCCAGATGCATCAGGAGAAGTTTTACCTAAAACATGGTTGATTAAATTCACATCTATGGATGCATCAGCAAGCAATACAACATTAACTTTTGCTAATTGTAAATTAACAGTGGCAGACATTTCCAAGTCAGTTGAGGGAGCTGTCAAGGTTGACATATCCGTAGTTTGCCCAAGTGACCCAAGTTAGTGGTGAAATTGAATGAGTTTAGACTTAACCAAGCAAAGGTTACAATCTGCTAAATATAGGATTGATACCCACATAGACCAAAACATAGTGTTATGGGCCACAGAAACAGTATTATTGCCAGGTCAAACTGACATAGCAAATAACATATCACAGAGAGCAGCCGATGCATTGTCATTGGAAAAATCAGGATATATGAAAGTAGACTTGGTATGGGATTTCAGAAACGAAGAGGGTGCACCTATACACTTCTTCTTGGAGTATGGTACAAGGCCACACGAAATAAGAGCAAAGGGTAGAGAGCATGGTGGAGCTGATGCTTTGCATTGGACAGACACAACAAGTGGAGAAAGCAGATATGCCAAAGTAGTACAGCACCCTGGAACACAGTCCAGAGAACTTATAGCTCAGATCAAGGAAGAAAGAACACCTGATCTAAGACAAAGAATAATAGATGAGACACAAAAATTTATGGAGATTAATTCAATATGAGTTCAGACAGTGGTGAAGCACTTCACATTCCAATAGAAATTAAGACAGAGGATTTAGAAGAGATACGAGAACTGTTAAATCAGTTAGATAACGCACAGGGAGACATTAGGTCAATCACTCCAAGAAGAGGTAGGGGTACAGGAGACATGTCTAGCAGAAGTGCATTTGCAAGTCCAGACGAAATAGGAAGTGGAATATTTGGTGGAATGACAGGAGAAGCATTACCGTCAAAAGGCAGAGACAGAACATCCAAATCTCCATTCCAAAGAGAGAACGAGTTTTCCAAATTAAGAGACAGAGTTGATCAACAGGAGCAAAGAATTACTGCTGGTCAACAAGTACAGCAAGGTTTAGGTACTTTAACTCAAGGACTTGATTATGCAAGAACAATTAGTGATCTTTCAGCAACAGATACTGCAGTAAATTTGGGTAGAATGGCTAGTAGAGCAGTTTTACCATTAGCCATTTTAACAACAATAACTGGAATAGTACAACAATTTCTTGATTTCGCTTTTTCCCCTGGTGGGCCATTTGATGTTAGATTCAAACGTGTATTAAAAACAGAAATAGCCAGTACAATGAGTAGGGAAGAAAAAGCACAAATAGCACAAGGTATAAAGATAGTTAGGATGACAAGTTATGCTGGCTACAGAGGTGTAGCATCTTCAGTAAATGGAGAAGGTGCAAAAAGTGGTATTCCAGTATATGACATAAACTTAGAGTTAGGAGCTAAAGGACAATGAGCAGTAAGATATGGCGTGATTCTAATTCCGTACCATCTAGCGATATAATTCACTTTAACGGTGGAACTTTGCCTGATGCCACAGGAAACATAGCACAATCTGACATAACACTTACTTCAGCAGTATCTATCAATACCAAACCAAAAGGCAAATTAGACGAATTACAAGATACAGGATTTTCATCATTGACATTTGCCATAACAGGATTCATAACAAACGCTTCAACTTCAGCAATTCCAGCATTAATTAAAACATGGTTATTGGAAGACAAGACTACTGCTTCATATCCTTTTGGAAGATTTGGTATAGTATTAGAGGACTTTCCATCATACAACATACATCCAAATGCAAACAGAGGATGTATGGTTACGGATTGGACTTGGGTAAGAGAGGGTCAAACCAAAAACAAGGCTGGATTTGTCGCAACAGTAAAATTCAATTCCAATATAACAGGACTTAACTCAAGTGGATCTTTTGTATGGACAGGAGCATAGTAAATGGGATCTAGATGGAGTTATGTTGTTGACCATTATGATAAATCAAATTCATGGGCTCAACAAAATTTAGGAAGCAATAACGGTGGAGCAGTTGAATCATTACCATTGTTTACAGATGTAAGTGGTGGAGAAATAAATACTGCAATAATTGAAATAACTGCAAACAAAGGACATTATATAAGACCTGCAAGATCTGGAGAATCTGGGTTTCCTACAAAAATAGACCATAATGACAGAATAAGAATTACAATGGCAGACGGTGTAACAGTAGGGGGATATAACCAGGTATTTGAGGTTGTAAAAAAAATACCAATTAAAACTAAAGACGGTGGAACTAAACTAAGAATAGAATGTCAGGGAATAGAAAGACATTTACAAAAAGTACAGTATATCAAACGATTTATTTTCTCAACGCCTAAACAAGCATTAATTGACTTGGTTGCATATTATCAAGATAACAGAACAACATCCATGCCATCGCTAACAATAGGAACTAATGAGTTGCCAGATTCAGGTGTTTATAATTTTGACTGGGGTGTAAACGAGGATACAATATACAACAGAATTATGGAATTAGTAGACTTGATGGGAGATGCCAGTGGAACAGGTGGTGTTTTGGATTTCTTTGATTTCAGATTTACATACTCAGGTGCAAATGTAACAAACTTGGTTATCAATGTATTTTCATCAGGCTCTCCTAGTTCTGGGTCAGAAAAAACTATAGATGCTGATACTGTAAATACAGGAGACGAAGCAGGGGGGATAGATGAAGCCGAGGGCACATTAATTGCAGCATGGGGTTCTAACGATGCAGGAAGCTTGCCTATAGATTATTCCAGATTTAAAGCTAGACAAATGCTCTTACCCTCAAACGGAACATCATTTTACCCACAACATCAATCAGGAACATATCCACCAAATTCCATAGTGCAAAAAAACGGTGTAACATATTTACAATCATCAACAACAACAAGTACAACTGCTGTGCCACCAGCTAGTCCTTGGACTGTCTTGACTACAGTTTTAAGTTATGGTGGAAGTGCAACATCAGGTTCAGGAATACAATATTCTCCTTGGACTTCAGGTAAAGCAACACTATGGAAAAACAGTAATGCCAATCCTAGAAGTACAGGTTCGGCATTTGGGCCAGCTATGTTTGACGGTAATTTAGTAATAAACGATGACCAAACGTTTAGAACATGGGTAGATATAGAAACAACAGGTGGAGCTCCAAGTACGGATTGGACTTATGGTAATTCATCAAGTGGATATTATGACGGATTTAGAGTATTAGTTAACGGTACAGGAAGTGGCCCATTTGCAGGAACAGATTCAAACGGTAATTCATTTACAAGAAATATTGCAGAATGGAGTAGTGTTGATCAAGCATTTAGGGTAAAATATGCTCCATTAGGTAATGTCAGTCTAGACAGTATGCAAGTGGCAATATTTGATTCAGGTAAGATTAAGGTATGGGATAATCCAACAACAGGTCAATGGACTGATATAACAGCATTAGACAATGGCTCAGACTGTTTCCATCCATACGATTCTATAGGCCAGACTACAAGTGTTCATATTGACCAAGACACAGGTAATGAATATGTAGGTGCAAACAACGGTTCGGGTATCAAGGCTGTATACAGTTGGACACCAGCAATAACATGGCTTGAAAATACATTTAATGGTAGAACCTCAGCAGGATATTACAAGTCAGGAGCATGGCTAGGAGTTAGATGGCCTTTCCCAAGATATGATTATGGTATAAGTGGTATGAACGTAGGTGACATATATGGTGGTGGTATTCAAGGTACAGCAGTAAAAGAGCCAAGTGCTATAGATGCACAAAATATGCATTTGACACACAATGGTTATAGAGGATTTAATACGGATAGTTCAGATTCATTGGAATCAGAAGATTACGGTCAGTTGTCAAGCATTGACTTTTTTATGAAATTAATTTTTAGTGAAACAACAGGTGCTCAAGCACAATTACCAAAAGGTAACTTTAGAATGAGGGCTTGGTTGTTTGACAAATCTGACCATGTTGTTTTCCAAGACTTTGTAATTCAATTCAATAATAACTATGAATCTATTTCATTACCTTTAGACGGATTTCAAATTTACAGAGGTAGAAGACCTAGATATGACTTGTCTATCGTACCACTAAATGACATAATTCCACCAAACGGACTTGCTGCTGCTGAGACATTTGAATGGCAACACGTTGTTGCATTTTGTGTTGGCACGTTGGAATCGTATGACGAATTTGGTAGATACCAAGCTGGCTTAGGTTCTTTTGGTGCTGGAGAGGGTGCAATATTTGGCAGAAAGATAGAATTATGGATGGATGGATTAAGATTTACCAAACCGTTATTATCAGTAAGCGATGCTATTACTGATGCTAGTGGAGATTTAGTAAAAACACCAGAATTTTTACAATTACCTGAAATATTTAATTATGACCAATTAGAAAATATATTGAAGTCTGAATTGCAAAAATTAAAATTTAAAAAAACAGAATATGATTTACAAACAGAAATTAGAACAGACATACCATTTGGGTCATTCTTCTTTTTTACTGATGATGAAATTGTAGATGAAGTAGACACATTAGACAATCAAGTAAAATTGGTAAACAAGGGAACAGAGTATTCCATAACAAAGCCTATAGACGGTAAAGGTGGAGCATTAAGAAGAATAAGAGGAGCAAGAAGATTTGTCTAACGGTAAAGCAGTAACTAAAAAATCACTTGTAGATGAGGTTATAAAACTCAAACGTGAGAATGTAAAATCTTACGGTCAACAGAGACAAAGAGTAAGTTCAGGTGCTTACATAGGAACATCTGGACAAAAAGGTGGAAGTGATAGTAATGACATTAGTACAGCTTATTTGAAAACTGCTGGTGACACCATGATAGGCCCATTGGCATTTTATCCAAAAACACAAACTATAGCATCAGGAGTAATAGATGTTGCAGAATCAACAGGAGCTTATTCTAGTAGAGTGTATATTATAGGTCAAAGTAGTGCAGCAGATAATTTAGAGGTAATATTAGGATCATCACACGCAGGACAAATTTTATTTTTTCAACCTATAGTCGCTGCTATCACATTACAAAGTTATTTAAAAACAGCAACAGCCTGGTCTTCTGGTACATCATATAATGTAGGAGATGTTGTATTATACTTAAGCCAAAGATATACCTGTTATGTTGCACACACATCCAGTGGAAGCATTACACCAGCAGATGCAACAAAATGGCATAGAAACAACATTCGTATCACAGGTTCTACAGAACAGGTCGTGGCAGTAGACGAGATAATCTTGCTTCAATACGATTCAACTGATGGAGTATGGACAGTTGTTTCAGGTAGTGGGTCTGGTGGAGCAGGACTGGCAGATGCTAACGTATGGACAAACGTAAACACATTCCAAAGCACAGTAAACTTTAATGGCCCAGCAGTAAACTTGGGTGACTCAATTAACGACAGGGTTAACTTTATTTCACAAGTGGGAACTGATATTAACATGGGTACTTATGATATTGTAAATCTTGACAGATTAAAATTCGGCACTACATCAGGAAGTGGTAGTGCATTGGCAGCAACAGATACAGGTATTGAAGCTGTATTTGCAGGTGGAAACTCATACGGTATGAAATCACAAGTACCAGCAAATAATATTTATCAGATGTTTATCGGAACATCATCAAAAATTGAAGTTGGTACAGGGTATATTACATTAAATGATAATGTAGTTGGTGGTGGTTCAATTCAATTAAGTGCCATGACAGCACCATCAGCAACAGGTGCTACACAAAGAAAATTGTATGTAGATACTGCTGATAACCATTTAAAAATTAGAACTAACACATCAAGTATAGATTTAGAAACAAGTAGTGGTGGGGGTGCTGGTCTTGGAGATGCTAACGTATGGACTAATGTAAACACATTCCAAAATGTAGTTAATTTTACAGGTTCAGCAGTTAATCTTGGTGACAGTACGAATGACAGGGTTAATTTTATTGCACAGGTAGGTACTGATATTAACATGGGTACATACGATGTCATAGGATTAGATAGATTAAAGTTTAGTACAACAGCAGGTTCAGGTTCAGCATTGGGTACAAGTGACACAGGTATAGAAGCAACTTATTCAGGTGGTTCAGCATACGGTATGAAATTAGTAGTTCCAACAAATAAAATATATCAGTTCTACAGTGGGTCTACTGAAAAAGTAAATATCGGTGCTTCAACAATTCTATTAAATTCACCTGTAAGTGTTACAGGTGCTTTGGCTATGGGTACTAATAAAATAACTGGATTAGGTACACCAACAGCAACCACAGATGCAGCAACTAAAGCTTATGTAGATTCAGCAGGTGGTGGATGGACAGGAACAGCAACATCAGATTTGAATATGAGTGGTAATGATATTTATGATAGTACAGGAGATGTAAAATTTAATGATGATTTAGATATGCAAGGTAATGATATACAAGATGTTGACCAGTTTGATTTTCAAGTTACAGGTCAAAGATTTAACAGTACATCATCAGCAATTCAATATGAAGTTCCAAGTGGGGATAGTCATAAATTCATAGTCAGTTCCAACATAAAAGCAACATTGGATTCAAGTAGTTTAACATTAGCAAGCACTTGTGATTTAGTATTAACTTATGGTTCTGTAATTGATTTTAGTGCAGCATCCACAACAAGTAAAACAGGTGGAAGTGCAGCATCATTACCATCAAATCCAGTAGGGTATATTTTAGTAAAATTTAGTGGTAATAACAGATACATACCATATTATAGTTAGATTTTTAACCAAGTATATACAAATAGATATGTGACTTTAATAGGCAAAATAGACGAATATGTTTCACAATTAGAGAACGCTGTAAATCAACTTCGTCAAGAAAATCAACAACTACAACAGGCTCTTCAAGAAAAATCTGAACCAGCACAAGATGGCTTTGAAGAGTAACCTTTTTATCCTAATCAATTTCTAGTAATACTATGAATGTTACAAACGTTTACACAAAAAAAGAGTACACTTGTAAAAAGTGCAACAACCAGATTTATTACGGTCAAGTAACTGATGAGTCAGGAAGAATCATCACAAAAGACGGTAATATACCAAACAAAAAATATGGAAAGGAATCCAACATATTGTCAGGAGCAGTAGAAAAAGATAACAAGTCAAAATTTCACGAATGTTATCTATCCAACTTGCAAGAGCAATACAGAGAAGCAACAAGTCAGCCACAACAAGAAAGACCTATCATCAACAATATGCCTGATGTATCAACTGATAGATTAAGGGCAAAAGATATAGAATCTTTCCTATCAGAATGGAATGACATCTATGTAAGATCACAGCCATTGATAGCAAAACACTGTGGCTCTGATGCAACTACAAAAGACAAGCATATTGCAACTTGTGGTCTAATACACGATTACTTTCAAAACAAATCCAATTAGGTATCTTTTAATACCTAATTAACTATCTATTTTTATGAAAGATTTCAAACTGACCGACTTGGAAAAAGTTGGCCCAACAACAGAAACCAAACTAAACAAAGCAGGTATTTTTTCCCCACTTGACGTTGTCATTAGAGGTGCAAAAGAGTTTTCCAGAATCAGTGGGCTGTCAACAGACATGGCACACAAGCATTTGACTACAATGAAAAAGATGCTTGCAGAGGATGGCAACGACATTGAGGTAAAGGATATTGCATCATTAAAGGCATTAAGACACAGACAGATTAGAACTAAATTACAAGTAGAGGAACTAGACGAGATGACAAAGGGTGGATTTGAGACACAGTCACTATACGAAATATACGGAGACGAGGGTAGTGGCAAAACACAGCTATCCATGACACTTGCAGCAGAAGCATTGGGTGCAGGACATGGTGTAATGTTCATAGACTGTGAGGGTGCATTTGACCTAGAAAGACTTGAACAGATATGTGAAGCTAGAGGTATTACATACGATGAGGACAAACTAGGATACCATCTGTACGGTGACGAAGCAGAGTTGGAAAAAGGTATTCAGAACATGACAGACGAACTGCTAGAAAGAGACATCAAGTATCTAGTAATAGACGGTCTTGTAGGACTTATGAGATTGGCCTTTGAGGGCAGGGGTGAACTAGCAGACAGACAGATAGAACTAAAAGGTATTTTGAAATATCTAAGAAACCTGTCAATCCTGCTAAACTTGGGTGTGATACTAACAAACCAGGTTACAGCAAACCCAGATCCGTTTGGTGCAAAGATGAAACCGATTGGTGGTCATGTGCTAGGACATTATGTCAAGTATATCTACAGCATAAGCAAGGGCATGAAAAACAACAGAACTGTAAGAATGATAAAATCACCAAACAGTCCACAGGGAGACTATGTATGCTATCTTAACGAAGAGGGAGTAAGTGGTTATGAGTCGCTAAAGGCTAGGTTAAAAGCCAAAAAAATGGATGAAGTGGGTAGGGAAAATACACAGGCATTAGTTGTAAAGGACTTGCTTTTAGATTGACAAAATCCTCTTCATGGGCCAAGCATAACATGAGGGAAAACAGAAACAACCAATACAGACCCGAACAACTGGAACTATACAAGCAACTAAGGGCAGTTAATGCAAACAGTACGATACTCATGGAATACTCTGTGACATATACAAACGAGCAAGACGAACAAAGGACAGCAATAGGGGATATTGTGGATATTACAAAAAAAGTATTCTACAGACTAAATGGTGCAATACACAACAGTAACAGAACTGAACAAAAAGACTGGGAACAAAAAGTATACCTGGAACAACTTGGATGGAAAGTTGTAGATGTAGAAACATAAGCTGAATTAAAATTTAATAAATAAATAAATAATTTAATAAAAAATACAGATAGATTTAAATCATAACTATCCCTAAATACTCTATGTCAAAAATTAGAACTTTTTCCTCTCCTAACGAATGGAATTGTCTTGATAAACTTTTAGAAAAATTACCAAGAACCATTGATGCATCAGGTGCAGTAAGATTAGCTGTAGAGGACTACACAAAAAAACTAGAACAGACTCCCTATGTATCATTAGACGAGTTTTCTGAACATAAAGTAATACCAAGGCTAGACCTGTCAAACAATGACTGGGTTAATCTTTTCAAGGGAATGAATACAACAGAACTTACAACATTAGAAAGCATGATACAAACAAAACTAAATTTGGTCAAGACGGAGAAATTCGAGAGAACCTTATGACAGCAACAGAGTCAGCTTATGCAGAACAGATAGCAGAGAAACTAATAGACACAATGCCTGACAGGGTTTCCAAACTAAGACCGTCTCACACTTTTAATTACAAAATGGACAAGGATGACTTGGAGATATTTGCAGAACATCCAAAGATAGTAGAGAAGATATACAAAAGAGCAGTATCTATGGCCTGTGAAAGATACTGGACAAGATACAAAGTAAGACATATTGAGGGAGAACAGGAAAAACTGCAAGAAATATTCAGACACAACAGTCAGAATTTTAACATAGGGTTGAGGGCATTTGACAGAATCAAAATACAACTAGAATTTTTTCCAACAACAACAATGAGAAAGATAGGCCCCAAAGTAGAGGGTCAGCCAATAGTCTTTGACGGTAGAATAATGGCTGTAGGTGCAAAGAACGGATACATCAAGGAAGCATGGGTATACTGTCCAAACAGATGTGATGTTGACATACAGGTACACGCAAATCCAACACTCAGAACATACATACCAAAATGCCATTCCTGCAACACCCCCATGAAGATAAGAACAGACTCAGCAATAACTGACTTTGTGCAAGTAGTAAAAATCCAGGAAATAGACAATACGTTACAGCAGCAACCGATAACACTTGACGTTAAGGTAGTTGGGGATGACGTATTCAACACATGGATAGGCAAGAGGGTAAGAATATCAGGACATTTCCTAACGGATATAGAGTCAGCAGGCAAGAAGCATGAGCACAAGCAGTATGTGTTTGTAAAATATTTGCATGAAATAGAAGAGGTAGAGAATGTATGCATATCCAAAGAAAGAGCATTGGAAATCAAAGAACTTCTAAAAGACCCAGAAAATCAGACAAGGTTGTTCAAGTCATTTGCACCTGAGATAGAGGGCAGGCTAGAAATCAAGGAGTCACTGTGCTACGCATTTGTAGGTGGATCAGAGTCAGAGGTAAGAAGAACAGACATCAACATACTTGAGATAGGCAACGCAGGTCATGGAAAGTCTGAAACTATCAAGCAAATACCTAGGGTAATTGCCAAAAGTATGTACTTCCTTGGAAACAATGCAACAAGTGCAGGCATAGGAATTGGAATGGTAAAGCTTGACAACAACACATCAGTACCCCAAGGTGGCCCATTAGTAATCTGCTCACCTCACGGTTGCGTTGGCATAGACGAGCTAGACAAGATGCACGCAGAGGACAGAAGAAGTCTGTTGTCATCAATGGAGCAACAGGTTGTAACCAAGGTAGTAGCTGGAGCAACATTAAGTCTTCCAAGCCAAGTATCCATTATTGCAGCAGCAAACCCAAAGTACGGAGAATGGGATGAGTCTCATGGCATAGTGGAGAACATCAACTTTGAAGCATACCTGCTAACAAGATTTGACATAGTATGGTGTTCAGTAAAAAACAACTCAATAAAGAAACAGGCTATTGCAGCAAAGATACTAGGTCTTGCACCAATAACAAAAGACCAACAGTTGACATCATTACTAAGCGAAGCAGAACTGTTGCAGTACATCAACTATTGCAAAAAGGGAATACCAAAACTTAGCATGGACTCAAAAAAGATGCTAAATGATTTCTACCAACAGATGTCAGAATTGACAGAGGGAGAGGAGAACGTCATACCAATGACACCAAGGGAACTAGAGGGTCTGATCAGACTTTCAACAGCTAGAGCAAAATTACTACAAAAAGATGTGGTAGACGTTGAGGATGTTGATGCAGTTATACAGCTAAAGAAAAAGGCTATGGAATCATTCCCTGGAGTGACACTGAAAGGAGACGGTAGACAACTACAACTCTTGTCAGAAATGGACTCCAAACAAAAATCAAAGATGGATGTGCTGTTGGAATGTGCAGACGAGGAAAACAAGGTATCATCATCTGAAGTATGTGACAAGTGGGTAGAAGAGGGTGTATACAAAACATTACAAAAAGCAGAAAGAGAGTTCCAAGCATTAGTGGGAGAGAAACTGTTCCTTAGAGGAGACAGGTATGTCTACAGACATTAACCCCTTTACCCCCATTATTTGTTGGTATATTTTTATATATAAACGCCACATTAGTATAGTATGAAAACAATGGAATGCAAAATAGTAAAACAAGACAAATCTTTTTTCGATGAAGATGAAAAAGGATTTAGAAGTATGCCTTTGTTTGGAAGAGGTCACCAAACATGGTACAGATTAATTGATCATATCGATGATGAAGATTATTGTTTTGGTAGATACTCTATTACAAAATCATTCATTGATGATGAAGACGATAGATGTTATACTGATGTACCAATTCAAGACAAAGAAGCTAATCATATTTTATCAGGTGGAGTATTAACCATTGATGAAGACCACATTGTAGCAGACAGACGTTCTAAATTATATAGAAACCTAAAGTCACCAAGCTATGATTGGAGTGGAAAAATATGACCGAAACATTTCAATGTTCTAACTGTAAAGATATATTTCATTTAGACACACAATTCTATAGTGAAACTCTTGATGATGCATACTGTGATGACTGTGGCCAACAAGCAGAAGATGACGAAAGAGTTAATAGGATGGAGTCTTTACAAGATATAGATTGACGTACAACCGTTCTTTCCCTAGAATAGAAAAAGCATTGGAACTTGTAGAAAATAACAATGTTATTGAACTGGAATACGGAAGAGCAATAGTACATGATCTTGGCATACCATATTATGTAAATTTTACAAGTGAGACTTGTGTATGCTATGACAATGTAACTAACAAATTCAAGTGCAAGCATATTTGGGCTGCACAATTTCAACATCAAAAAACAATGGAGTTAAAATTACATGACAGATAAAATTCACACAGGATGCGAACATCCACCAGTTTATCACGAAGAAGGTCTATGCTGGAAAGTAACAAGTCCTGAACTAGAAAACGAAGACACAAATGACAAATACTGTCCTTGTTCAATTAACAAGGGAACGATAAGAAGATATGACCGAGTAGGTTACATGGAAATACAGCCACATGACAAAATGATTACAAAGAAATGTTCGCTGTGTAGTGCAGAGGGATTGTTTACTTTAACAAACTCAATATGTTCAGCTTGCAAGGTACTGTCACATTATAATCCTGATTAGGTAAGTATATAAAGTAAAAACACACTTTACTTTATATATGGTAGAACTGGAGTTTCTAAACGAATTTAGAGACTATAAATTGCATATAAAATATAAAAATAATTGTACTTGTGGCAGCACATTAAATTTGCACATGACAGGTGGGTCAGTCAATCAACAATGCAGCAATAATTTTTGCAGGAAAGAATACAACATAATTAGACTGTGTTCAAAGTGTCAGTCCGTATATGACTTTGAGGACATAGTATGCGACAAATGCGAGACTGAAGTAATAAGAATCGCAGAACTTAACCTAAACATAATCAACTCAGACAAGGCATTAAAAAAGATAAACAGGGCCTACAAGGCAGGAAAGATAAACGAAGAGGATTGGAAAGCAGGGGTATTACTATACAAGGAGACCAAAGAAAGATGCGAAAGACAGCTCTAAAACCTGTATATGAGATAATCTTTGAGTTAGGAAAACTTTTTGATTCAGAGTGTGCAGTATGTCTAAAGAAGATGAAAAAACCCAAAAGTGGTTTTACCATACACCACCTAGTTTACAGGGCCAATGAAAAGAATCACAAGCATTTTACAAGCAGGCTAGAATATTATACATATCTAAAACCGATAATACTAAAGTACAAAGAGAGAGGTAATCTGTACTCAAAATTCATGTTTCTATGCAACGCCTGCCATCACTCAATAGATGGGCCAAGAGGACTAAACAGAAGAAAGAAAGAGAATGTGCTCAGACTGTTCCTAGCATACTACTCTACAAATACTTAAATTCAATAAGAGGTAATTACATATATGGTATTATTTGAATTTACCAAGGTAAAGTCAGTCCTAGGCGAACTGGGTACGACCAACGATGCAAAAATAAAACATTACGGTGAAATGGCTGACAATGCACTAATGGGTGACTTGATCAACGTAAAAGACCTGCCAAACCCACCAGTAGTAACTGTTGATGTGTTAACACAAACAGAATTAGATGACATTAAATCATTTGCAACACAATACTGTGTAGGATATTTCTATAAATTTGAATCAGGAGACGAGATGACAATAGCAGAAGCCAAGGAAAATTGGAAGAATTGGTTTAACTCTAAATTTAGAAGGCCACAGTTTAAAGCTCGTGGTGGCGAACTGTGAACTACGAACTCTGGATGGCTGGAGACGGTGGAAGCATACCAGATACGGTAATAGGTGTAATATTCAGAGAACCTTGGCAAAGACCAGCACCAGGTCAAGAGATACAAATCAAAGGAAAAATATTTACAATATTGAGATGTGACCCACCAAGCAACCCAGATAATGAATCAGTAAAATATTTTGTAAATAAACCAAATGATAACTGGCCATACAAAAGAAAGTCCTAATAAATAGATTTATTAGTTTAGATAACTTATAATATAACGTATGTTTTCTAAGAAGATTAAGATAGAATTAGAAAAAAAAGACGATATTTTTCACTTAGAGCCACTCGGAGACATTCACGTTGGTCATGCAGGATTTGACGAGGAATTATACAAGTCAAGAATCAAGGCAATATCCAAACAAAAAAACAGATACACATTGTTCATGGGAGACCAACTAGATGCAATTACAGTTTACGATAAACGATTTAATCCAGATATGTCAATAGAGCATGATGTAGACAACCAAAGAAAACAGTTTCAACAACTAACACAGCCATTGTTTGATGCACATGGCAAATCAGAAAATGAAAAAATATGGGGATTGATGCATGGCAACCACGAATACAAGATACACCAGATCAGCAGGGCATATCTAGAGAACTTGTTTTGCAGACCCTATAACATAGACTTTCTTGGAGCAAAATGCTACATAGCATTAGAGGTAAGATACAAGAAAAAGATACTGGCCCAGTGGGAAATAATGGCGATGCATGGAAGTGGTGGTGGGCAGCCAGAGAGGATGTTCAAGCAAATGAAGACAGACAACTACATGGATGTGTTCATGTGTGGACACTTGCACCAAAAGAGATACATTCCAGGCGAAGCATATCAGATGGACTTTAGAAGTGGAAAGGTATGGAGAAGACCTACCCATAGCATCAATACTGGCACGTTCTGTGAGTTCCTTGTAGAGGGAACAAGTGGGTATGGTGACCAAAAGAACGAGGTGATGGGCACACCGATAGGCACAGCAACACTGTCATTTAACGCAGAAGAGGAGAAGATAGTTGGTCATATCTAAGGTACAAAGACGTAACAAGACAGAGGTAAAACATACAGAATATACCTACGAGACAAGCACAAGGGAAAAAATTATAAACCACATAAAAGAATCAGAAGATGGAATGACGTTTGGAGAGATTTATGCAAAAATGCCTAAAATGTCGCCTAGGAACATAAGGGAACATATACAGAAATTAAAAAACAACAATCAATTAACAATGGAGACTTGTAGATGCAACTCAGCTACAATTTACTACTTACGATGAAAGGATTATGCCATGAATGTTGGGAGTCCAACTGCACTATCACGCTAGACGAGAATGATTTACCAAAGTGTGCAAAATGCTATGAGCATGGTCTTAGTCACAAACATCAGTAATACTTTATATAGTATTACGAGTATTACTAGGTAGCCAAAAGGTCGCTTCCACAGGTCGTGGAGAAGCCAATGCGTAAAGGTGGCTTAATGGAGTAAGTTAACTACTCCATTTTATATATCAGAAAAACCAATATACCGTATGGATACTGACCGAAGAGCAGTAAAACTGGCCATAGAGAAAACCGTAAAGGATGCAATATTAGGAATATTTGGAGACGAGCCAGAGGAAATGTGCATACCCAAACTACACACAATGATAGAATTTGCAGACTCTATGAGAATACACAATATTGACATTAAACTATCACTCAAAGAACTTCGAGATGCTAAGAAGAAATACATCAAAGAGGTTGTATCAGATGACTAAGCCCTTTCCCCTTGACCCCTATCCTGGTGGACATCCAAACCCCCCTTTACCAGAAGAATATGAGGAATGGGAAGAGGAATAATTAAATAGTTTATATTGAAATTATAATAGTGTAAAACAATGTTAACTGAATTACAAGAAAAAAGAGTTGAAAAAGTATGGGGTAGCATGGTTAGATTAGAGACAGCAAAATACCATGTGGACAATACCGAACCGTCATACCACATACTGTCATTTGGTGGTGGTCGCCAAACAGTTGCATTGTTATTGCTAATGAAAGACATATTGAAAAACAATGAAAAAGCCTATGTAATATTTGCAGACACAGGTGGTGAACATCAGGAAACTTATGATTATATCAATGATTACATCATACCATATTGCAGAGTAAACAACATAAAGTTTGTCAGAGTACACAACAAGTATGGTAAGACATTATATGATTACTGCTGGGATAAAAGAATAGTACCGTCAATCAAATTCAGAGATTGCACATCCAAATTCAAGATAGCACCAATTCGTAAGTTCATAAGAAAAGAACTTAAAGTGACAAGAAAAGACCCATGCTATGTTCATATAGGAATATCCTATGATGAGGCAACCAGAATGAACGCATCAAATGTACTTTATGCAAAGTCAGTCTATCCTTTTGTAGATGGCTACAGAGACATAGAAGGAAAAAAGACGGTAGCAGACTGTGCAAAAATAGTTGAAGATGAAGGATGGCCACCAGTGCCAAAATCAGGATGCTGGTTCTGTCCGTTTGCACAGACAGCAGACTTGTTAGATCCTAGATACAATGATAAGACTAGGGCATTGGAAGAAAACAACAGCAGATACCCAGAGATTAAACTAAGAGGAATGGGTAAAAACGTAAAGTCAGTCAAAGACTTGTCATCCAATGATGTAGGAAAAGACGGATGCAAGTCAGGATACTGTATGGTATGACAGAAGACTACAAGTATGCATATTTAAGAGGAGACCCAGACGATCCCTTAAAAAAATTCGACAAGAAAGCAAGAGAGGAATTTAACAAACAGTCATTAGAAAAAAAAGCAAAGTCACTTGCATCAAAGACATTCATATTATATCCATTTGAACTATATTACAATCAAGACAAATCTTTCGAAGAAAAAGAACAAGACTCATTGGAATTGATAGAGAATCATTTAAAGATATACAAGAAACCATACATAGCAACATCTTTTGGTTCAGACAGTATGGTCTTGATGCATCTAGTAATGAGAGCAGCAAAAAATGTGGGTGTTGAATATCCTGATATGTTTCTCAATGACACGTTAAACACATTCAAGGAAGAAAAACAATACTGGGCCGACATGATTAAACTATGGGGTATAGCAGACAAGGTAAAGATACTAAAGCCACCAACAGACGAACGTGGTAACATGATGACAGTATGGAGCATAGCCAAAAAGGTAGGCCATTTGCCTAGTTTTAGGTCAACAAGAAAAAGCAGCAAAGACCATACAAGTGGAAGCAAAGGCAATACACCTGAGTGCTGTGACATACTAAAAAAAGCAACCATGAAAAGTTATCTAAAGTCATTACCAAAGGAAGAAAGATACGACTTACAGTTTGTAGGAACAAGGGCACAGGAATCACACATGAGAGCAATATCAGTAATGCAAAGATGTAGAACATCAATACTAAAAACATTTGTAAACTACCCAATGAGAGCAGTTACACCATTGTCATTTTGGACTATGGAAGATACACAGGAATACTACAAGATATATGACATACCAAAAAACCCTGCATACAAGGCACATGAAATGGAGAGGATGGGATGTGCTTCTTGTCCTGCTCACAAGAACTGGGAGATCAGACTTGCAAAAGACCCGACAAACGAGGGATTTGGTATGCTTAAACAGAACTTTAAGATACTCAAGCAGACAATAGCAGACGGTACAGAAAACCCAGAAAGGATAAAAGAATCAATAAAGACATTAAAAAGATACCTAAAGAAAAAAGAGTCAAAGACCTTGACAGGGCCACAAAGAGAACGAATAGAGAAACTAATCCAAGAGTATGACGTAGTAGATCCTGACATATTTTGCAACCCAGTTGAAATGCTAGACGAGGCAGAGAAAGGTTTAAAACAATGGGTAGATGAAGAGAAACGTGAGCAATAACTGTAAACATTTTTGTGACAGACTTCCAGACATAAAACACCTATACCTGTCCTATGACAGTGGCCTTATCGCATTTTGTTCCGTATGTAACAAAACTTTATGGAGAGAAAACCTTGTAAAGCACAGGTGTCCATGCTGCAATACGGTAGCAAGAACAAATCCAAGAACAAGAAGCAAAAGGGTGGTAGTAACAGTTGATTAAATATTACTGTGGAACTTGCACAGACTTGAAAAATATTAAAGATCTTAAAGCATTAGAGAAACACTTATCAGATGGAGAACCTCATAGGATTAGTATTGACTAAATTCGTTACAAAGATAATTAGAAGAGGTTGCAATATATGCGACAGCCCTAACATATTTTGGACTGACAAGAAAGACGAGTTTCACTTGTGTGAAGAACATAGAAAGGAGTTTGATAAATAATGGATACATTTGATGGAAAGCCTGAAAACTTTGGAGTAAAATCCTATGACAGTCCAGCACAGCTAGGCAGGTCATACTGCAACGGTATATGTCACAAGTTCAAGTCGCCAATGCCAAGAAGAGGTAAGAACCCATACGAGACCCATGTAACCTGCAAGAAATGTGACGGTATATGGATGAAGAAAGAGTCTTGCATACAGGGTACAAGAATAAGATGTCCATGCTGCAACATACAGGTAAGAACAACAGCCAGAAGAAAATACGGTGGAGAAACAAAAAAACTTTATGAGTCAGCAAAACAATAACGTACTTGTGGAAGAAGAATATCATGAAAGAGCCGAGTGGGCATGGCTAACTGAGAAATAGTTATTTTTATACTTAAATATAATAATACGCAAGTAATACTATATTGGCGAAAAAAGTGACAAAACAGGCACAAGTGTTGGCGAACATTTCACCACTTTTAAAGATAATTAACATACAAAGACTGAGTGAGAAAGAAGCACTCATGTTTCTGGCAAGAGAAGGTCATACTATGAGTGCAAGAAGCTATGAAAGATACAAGAAAGAATACGAGACAGGTACTACAAAACGATTCCTAGAACTTGCAAGAAACGAGTGGGCCAATGAACACCTGCTTGTACTGGACAAACTAAAGCACATAGAAAAGAAATACTGGGAACTGTTTGAAGAAGCAGACAGTCCAACAGAGGGGAAAAACATACTAGACTCGCTAAGGGCAACACAAGAACAGATCTTGATAGTCTATAACGAAACACCTATGATTTCCAAGATAAAAGAGTCATTGGATGCAAAACTGGCAAGCATAGGGGTCATAAAAGTTGGGTAAGCTTAGACCTGGATTCCTTGATCTAGCATTAGAGACACTGGGCCAAGAGACAAGTGACAATCCAAACGTGCCAACAAAGAACTTTAAAGACTTTAACCATACAGTTGGCCCACCTATGCTACCTGCAACAGGAGAGCCAAGTGACGTATTTGACTATCAGGAAGAGTACGAACAGGCATGGAACAAGCATCACAAGCTGATACTAAACAAGTCCAGGAAGATAGGTGCAACAGAGACAGCCTTACGCATAATAGCCTTTAACTGCTTCAATGGCAAGTATGATGGCCACAGGGTAATGATAGTGGCAGGCAACAACACCAGCGTGGCTAACAGATTCATTGAACGTTTTATCTCTATATTTGGTCAGGGCTTTACAGACTTGGATGGCAGATGGTGGAGTATAGATGACATAATAGTAGAAAGAAAGGCCAGCAAGGTAAAGTTGTGGAACGGTATTATTATACAGGCATACCCTGCAAACGAAGCAACCAGAGGAGAGGAGAATGTTATCTGTGTGTTCATGTCAGAATGTGCATTTATAAACCTGTTAGACGATTCCAAGGTGTATAATGCACTACATCCAAACGTGGCCAATATTGGTCATGCAGATTTTATTATGGAAAGCACACCGAATGGAAAAAGAGGGTTCTTTTGGGAATTATTTACTGATAAGGATAATGAATATCATAAGCTAGAGCAGCCATATACCAGGTCTATGGGCAAACTATTGGATGAAAAGACCGTACTTGCAGAGAAGGCAAACCCAAAGATTGACTTTCAACAGGAGTACAACTGTGCATTTACCACTAGCCTTAGTGCAGCATTTAGTGAGGATGAGGTCATCTACACCCAAAAAGAGATAAATACTTACGATGACATATAAATACTATGGCTGGCATTGACGACAAGCGAGAGCAAGAACATAAACAACGTGTTAAAAAATTAAAGGCCAAAACAAGTAAAATGAGACTAGCAGCAATTAACAACAGACCTTGGGCTAAAAAAAGTGTATCATTATTTGATGAACATATTAAATCACAATTCCCAAATATTACAGGCAAGCGTGGAAGACCATCTAATAAAAGTATAAAAGAAGATTATCATGGTGATTATACTGATACACCCGAATCAGAATTTGGGGGTATAAAAGAAAACAGAGATAATTATATTAATGAATTGGCTGTGAAATATAATTTTGAAACACCATTAGGAAGAGATGAAAGAAGATATATCAGTGAACAAGAAAAAAGAGAATCAAAAGGATTGAAAAGAAAACCATATTATTATCCTGATGGAACAACTTTACCATCTGGGGGTGGAATGTAATATGCCTGAACAAAGTCCTTACCCTAACGAATCAAAAGAAGATTATAAAGAACGTATTAAGAAATTAAAGGCCAAGACCAGCAAGATGAGACTAGCATTTGTAGGCCCAGGTTACAAAGCTCCAAAAGGATTTATTCCAGATTTATCACCAGAAAATATGAAAAAACTAAATAATATAGGGCCTGCATTGGATAAAAATGGTAGGCCACTTCAAGCACCACCATACAAAGAATATCAAGAACAATTAAAAAAGAAAGCACTTAAATCACAGTAATACAATAATACTGTATGAATGAATTAAGACCAGACCCAATTAAAGAATTAATTATAGATGGGTTAGAAACACTAGGAGAAATCGAAGTAGGTCAATATCATACAATATTTCATGAAATACCTCAAATGAATAAACTAAAAGGTATTTTAGAAAATTTATTAGATGCAAGATACGATGATATAACAGGTTATGAGCATACTAACTAATTTTATCAATGGCCTAAGAAAGTCATTTAGTGGCAAGGACTATCTCAGAGACATACATCAATGCAACTCATGTGGCAAGCCAAGCTTCTTTGACTCATGTCTAAAGTGTGAGACAGACGAAGCATACAGGGGATGGAACAAAAAGAATGTACGATAAGTTCCAACACTTTATCCTGGGCTTTTGTCTTAGCATAACAGGTGTGCTATTCTTTCCATTAGTCATAACAGGATTTGTATTTGGCATAGTCAAAGAGGTCTATGACAGTATCAGTGGCAGAGGTGTGGCAGACTGGCTAGACATGGTGGCCACTTTCTGTGGAGCAATATTTGCATCCATGATAGTAATCATACTGTATATCTGATGAACTGTGCAAGATGTGACGAGGTAATGAACAAGATGACCGTATGTCATCAGATATGCCCTAACTGTGGTAGCGTAGTAGATTGCAGCGATGGCGTGTTTGAATAGATACGCTTTTATGTCTAAATGACTATATTATATCACATGACTCAAGTCACAATAGAAACAGCAAAAAATATGAGGTCAGGTATAGATGTTAACGGACAGATAACCAAGTTAGGCCAAGGCAGAAATGTCAACCTAAAAGCAGGGGGAACTGTCATGGTAACTGATGCAACACTTACAGACGACTCTGGAGACATACAATTAGCACTCTGGGGAGAAGATGTTAACGGTATCAAAGTCGGCAGCAAGGTAAGCATCATCAACGGATATACCAACACATTCAAAGACCAAGTATCACTAACCAAAGGCAAGTTTGGTCAATTAGTAGTAGTGGAGTAATCCACCTTTTTTTATTAACACTAATAAGGTATAAAATAATATTATACGCATGGATGACGAGGAATACGAAACCTGGTTAAAAATCAAATTAACTGAATACGATGAGGAGATCACGAAAGCCCTGATAAAAGAAGTAGCATCACTACCAAAGAAATACTGTAATGTATGCAAAAGGCCCATGACATTAAATGACTGTGAGTGCAACGGAAGAGAGACTGAATGTTATTACTGTCATCTAAAGACCCATCAATAGATTTAATAATACTGTAGTAATAATATTATCGTGGAAATAGTATTGAATGAGCCATCCAGATTGCGTAAATGTTCCTGCTGCTACGAAAGAGAGTGGCCAGAGTTTATCAAGGAAGACAAGTGTAGGAAATGCCAGTAAAGCATTATTCCCATTCATATACCCTCAAGGATGGACACTGGCTATGCAAGTGTGGCAAGGAAGTATTCCCTATGAAATATCAAAAAACTTGGCCATAATAAAAAGTTAAATGTTATTTATACATATAGATTATGTGAAACCAATTAATTTTAACAAACAGGAATTTTATGATTTTCTATTTGATTCACTCCCAACTGACCATTACGAGTATGTAATAGAGTTGTTTGAGAAAGGCAATAAATCCAGGACAGAATATGAAAAACACAGAGACTTGATTGAAGGAATTGGTCATGGATGAACGTTAAGGACATACCATTCCACCATGACAAGAAAGGCCTAATCAAACTGGGTGATTTATCTAAAAACGAGTTATGCAGGTTTATCGCAAAGATGGCCCAACAGAACCAATTACTGTCACAGAAGCTTGATGTATGTCAACTAGCATACGGTAACCATCTAGCTAGCAAAGATGCAGAGGACACTAAAACATGATACTTGAAGCTAAACTGGCCATAGGGTTCTGGGGAACTGTTGGAGCTGTAGCATTAATATTATTTTTATCTGTATACAGGGAGCATATCTAATGTATACATGGTCATGCAGCAAGGAAGACTTGATCAAGCATAAACAAGAGTATGAGTATTTCCTACAACGAACTGACAAACCATACATAAAGTCTGTACTACAGTTTATGATTAAAGACCTAGACATACTAATAGCAGAATCAAATGAGTAAGACAGTTTGCAGTAAATGTGATCATGGCATGATCTTGCATGGATGCGTAGACGGTGTGGGATATTGCAGCGAGGGTAACGGAGACTGGTGTGAGTGTACGGTCAAAGGCAAAACTTATGAAGAGGAAATAGAATCAATAAAACATGATAGCTAGAGCCTGTCACAGATGCAAGCAGATTTTTGAGTATGAGGGAACAATAGGAGTAGGCCGAGGTAAGATGACCAGACGATATTGTAACGAGTGCAAGGTATTGCAGCACAGAGACGAGTCTAGGGAATATCAAAGAAAAAAGAGACTTCGACTAATATAAATAACATGAGCTTATATAAAGAACATGGAAGAAGAGCACAGATTACTTACGCTTACCAAATCAATTCTAGACTCATTCGTGGCTGAGAAGCTTAGCAGGTTTGAGTCATTATTCATACTTGAAGCTGTCAAGGCATCCCTGCAAGAAGAAGTCATAAAGGAAACAGTAGAGGAAGTGCTTAATGACAAAAAGACACAGGATATTCCAGGTATAGGATGACAGTCAAATTCGGTGGTCTGGACATGGCCATGAGGGTAGACAACTCTGCATTAATTGTACTAAAACTGGAAGACGGTGTATTGGAACAGGTGGGCCAAAAGGTATGGCCACACATATCATTAGACAAGGTTGCAGCAGACATGCTAAAGATACAGCACATAGAAAAGATGAAGGCAGTAGGATACGATAGGCTTGGCATAGGAGACGGAGCAAGACAACTGTTCTCCAAAGAAGTACCGTTAAGAGACATTATATCATCACAGACAAACAAGCTTGCCATGATAGGCCTAGTCAAGGGTCTGTTTACACAGGAGAAACTGATAGTGCACGACAAGGACTTGTTCAGAGAGATACTTGAACAGGAAAAGAAAATATCAGATGCAGGCAATATTTTATACCAGCACCCAACAGGATTCCATGACGATAGGTTTTGGGCTCTATGTTACGCTTGCTCAGTTGCATCATACTCCTTGGCTGGAATACCAAGACCTACAGTGGCCAAGATGAACATAAAGAGACAGCCATTGGATATGCTTGCAGATATGGAAATAGAAAAACAATTAAAGAATATTTGAGTAATACTTTTATAATTAACAATACAATAGAAAATATGGAAAATATAATAAAAGTCAAAGTGTTTGGAGATCTAGCACACAAAATCGAAGACGGTGAATTGTTTAGAGCTGTCGTAGATTCAGTAGAAGGCAGACCAGTAGTTACATTGGAGTCAGTTATAGTGAGAGAAGAAAATGATTGACCCTCACTGTGAAGAATGTGAAGGAGAGGGTAGTGCAGACTATGGCAGAGGAGAAGACGTAGAAGAACTCCCATGCCAAAAATGTTTTCCACCTGCAAAAGGTAAACACGTTACAACATGGTGGGATTTAAGAGATGATGATGATGACAGGCATGATGACGATTAATGAAAGTATTTTCAATGTTCTCAGGAATAGGGGGATTCGACTTGGCCATGAGAAATTTAGGTCACGAAATAATAGGAGCTTGCGAAATTGACAAGTATGCAAGAAAAGTCTACGCAAAACATTTCCCAGGAGTACCAATCCACAATGATGCCACACGCTTGCAGGCAGAGTCACTCCCACAGTTTGATGTGCTTTGTGCAGGATTCCCTTGTCAAGCTTTCAGTATTGCAGGGAAAAGACGAGGATTTGAAGACACAAGAGGAAGTCTCTTTTTTGAAATTGCTAGGATTGCTAAAGAAAAAAAGCCATCTCTTTTACTCCTTGAAAACGTCAAAGGCCTACTATCTCACGACAAAGGGGAAACATTCAGAGTCATCATCAGCACCCTTGATGAAATGGGGTATGATGCAGAATGGCAAGTGCTTAACAGCAAATATTTTGTTCCACAAAACAGGGAACGTATCTTCATTGTCGGACATCTTAGAGGACAACGTGCCAGACAAGTATTTCCTCTCGGAGACTATGACCAACAAACTACTAAAAAAATCAAAAGAGTAGGTGGGTATTCACAATGTTCTGCTGTATATGACACAGATGGATTATCTCCTACAATATCAGCTTGTACTCATGGTTATGCTATTGGAAATATATCTGTTAAAGCGTGTCTAACTCCTGATAGATTAGAAAAAAGACAAAACGGTAGAAGATTTAAAGAAGATGGAGAACCAGCATTTACATTAAACACTCAGGATAGACATGGTATATTTGACGGTACACGAATAAGAAAACTAACACCAAAAGAATGTGAAAGACTACAGGGATTACCTGATGATTGGACTAAGTATGATGATGACGGAAACATAGTTTCTGACACTCAAAGATATAAAATGTGTGGTAATGCTGTGACTGTGACTGTTGTGCAATATATAGCAAGTCACTTTGAATTTCCATCTTAAAACTTTTTATTCCTTATTTTATTAGTATTATCATGTGTGATAGATGTAAAGACATCCATGTGGCCCAAGCTAACGGTACAAGAAAAGAACCATGTGAATGTGACTGTCATGCACTTGCAGACAATGTTGCATTTACCACTACAATTTCAGCCTGTACGAGTGATGGCTGCTCAATTATAAACCTTAATTAGTGTGAATAACTTAATATATAAATATGGCAGCCAAGAAGACTAAAGACAAGCCTATTCCACGAATGGCAACTGACAATTACAGTGCCAACAGAAGTATAAATAAGAATAATTCCTGGAAGAAATTACAAGGGGAGCAATCCGAATATCAAGGTATTCAGGTCTTTGCAGCAGTTGACCCCTACAAATCAACTGAGAGAAAGGCATTTAGAAGTGCCATGAATAATCCTTATGTTTATCGTGCAAGCAGAATACATTCAACATTTTGTGCAGGCCAAGGCTATACAACAGAGATAGTGCCAAGGGGAGAGGAAGAGATACCAGACGAGCAACTGGACAACTGGCAAAAAACAACCAGCATATATGTGCCATACTGGAACAAGGAAATGACACCAGAACAAATTTTAGATAAGATAGACAAGATGGCAGTAGATATGGATTTGGGATCCAATGTATTTAACGCATACTTTACAAGCTTGGAACAGGGTCGATGCGTATTGGCACTTACACCACTAGAGACAGACGAGGAAGGCAAGTTTGGTATGCCAGAACAAATCAGACTAATCAGACCTGAATTTACAGAAAGGCCAGTTATCAATGAGAATACAGCAGAACTAGAGGGAGTCAGAATTATCGGTGTGCGTTCCCCAACAAGAGACAACGTACTTCCAAGAAACAGAATGATATACATCATGCATGGATTTAACAACGAGTTATTCTCAGACTATTACGGTGATTCAAAGGTAGCAAGAATCAGCGATGAAGCAAACACATTAAACATTATACTTAACCAAGATTACGAAAGGGCAGCAGAAAGTGCATGGTACAAACCACCAATATTCTCTGTGCCAATCCCACCTCAAGAATATGGAAACGAGGATGGAATACTAAACGAGTTCTTGCTTAAAGCAAACGACTCCAAAGGTCAGAGCATAGCAGTTACAGGCCCTAGTGGCCCAGATGACCCAGGTGTAACAGTATTAAACACACCACCAAACTCAGACATTGGTGGACTAGAGGTTATAAGAACTGGCTTGATCAAGGCAATTATTACAGCTTACGGTCTGCCTGGATTTATGCTAGCAGAGGGAGATATTGGCAAGCTTGGTGGTAATGCAAACATAGAGGAAATAGACTCATACCTCAACCAAGAGATTAGACCAGAAAGACAAATACTAGAAAGAACACTAGAGAAACAATTCTATGACACTATCCTATCTTGCTTGTTTAACACAGACAATGCAAGAGACATACCAATCAAGATTAAATTCCAATTCAACAAACCAAGACTCGTAACATTAATCACTCCAGATATGTTTGCAGTATTGACACAGATGGCTCAGATGAACTTAATAGACGAGTCAGGCATCAGAGACATACTCGGACTAGAGGACTTGGATAAGGAAACAATGAGCAAGGGAGAAGCAGGACAGGGAACTCCAGGTAACAATAAATGGTATCCAGACTTTAGACAACCAACAGGATTAAACATGTGGCCAGAAGAAATCGCAAGAATGAACGATGCATGGCCTAAACCAGACGTATGGCCAACAGGAACACCACAGGAAATTATAGACAGATGGCCTACACCTGCCGAACTGGAATGGTCTAGAGCAGGGAAAACATTACAATCAGCTAAGAATAAAAGTGCATTATAATGGTGACAGAAGGAGACATATCCATAATTATGACTCGAATCTTTGACAAACTAGACTCGTTTGAAGACAAAATAGACAAGATATGTGAAAGACTAACCAAGCTGGAAATGTCTGTGCATGACCACTTTGATGACATAGAGCAAGCTGAGAACAAAAAGGTGCAAAAGTCAGCAAACAAGGAAAGAAAATACTATGTGATTATTGCAGGCATGGGTATACTGTTTGCTACATACGAGCTAATTAGAAGTATTATTTAATGTCTCAGGTCGTCAGTGTATTAATTAACGCCTGAGAAAATGGTTGATTCGTTTACATGAGCTGTGCTCACCCAACGCGTGCCATGAAATGTCCTGTTCTGACCTCTGACTCTCCATTGATTATCTATTCATTTCAACCTTTAAATAACTTTATGGAGTGGTAATACTATGGTCGACATACCAAGTCTGTTAGTAGCAGGTGCATTACTAGGTGCAGCATTAAACGTCATCAGAGGAGTATCACAATCCGAAGAAAAGTTTAATATGAAAAAAGCATCAGGAGCAGCAATCGCTGCAACAATAGCAGCACTCGCAACAGTATCAATCTTCGATGTGTCAACACTAGGTGGCCCAATTCAAACCATTACATTAGGTTTATTGGCAGGCTTTGGTGCTGATTATTCATTGTCTAGATTGAATAAATAGGCCCTAGTTTAAGCCTTAAATAACTTAACTACTCTTTTTCTTATATGGACAACAAATGTGTTATATTTTCCAATATGGATAGAATTGCATTTCAAGAGGATACCCAAACAGAATGGAGAGAGAAATGGGATTTGGATGTCATGTATTACGATATTATTGCACCATGCAGAACAATGGAAATGAAGAAAGTAAGAAAGGCACTAAACCTAGCCATGACCACATGGGATCTAGAGATACCAGTAAAATTCAAATCAAACTGGGATAACAAGAAAAACCCTGTATCAAACATCACTATTGACTTTAAGACAAGCGAAGAGAATCACTACTTTAAGGACAGGCCATCAGTTCTTGCATACGCTTATTTCCCAGGGCAAGGAGACGTATCAGGACAGATAGTATTTAACAATGACTATATCTGGTCAACTAACGGTAAACCAGTAACAGGCAAAAAAGCCAAGGAAGAAGGATGGGTAGTAAATGCATACGATGACAATGAACTAAGAACATACAACATAATTCATGTCCTCATACACGAGCTTGGCCACTCATTAGGCTTAAGACATGATGCACATAACAATACAAGTGACGTTATGGATCCTTACTATTCTGGCAAACTTGAACTATCCAACTATGACCTTATGAGAATCAGGGCTAAATATGGTATAAGGATATGGGCCAACTGGGCTAGATATGCTCAGGTAAAGAGAATAGTAGCACGAATTAAACGCAGATTTATTTAAATTAATCCTTAAATAGGATTACTCAGTATAATTGGTATTGACGTTTAAATGTGATGCTCACGACTTCCAATGTGAAGAAATAGGAGAATGGGATGAACATAATGAAGAATTTCCACATATTACTGTAGGTATCGCACCATGTTCATTATGTGGCATATCAACGGATTTTGAATTTACAGGTAAAAAGAAAGCAGGTACAATACCATGCTTATGTGAAGAGTGTAAAGGTAATTTAAAATGATTGAAGAATTACACTCAAATTCAACTTTAAATAGTAATTTGACTAAAATTAAAGGTATGGAAGACAGCATGAATATTCATGGTTATGTTACAGTTATTAAAAATGCAGGTAAATCTAATGAAGAAATTATCTGTATGAATAAACCAAACTTACTTACCAACTCAGGCCGAGATTGGATGCATTTACAAGTTTACACAAACACATCAGCAGGAACTAGAGGTGCTGGTTATATTGCATTGACTTCTAATACAGCAGCACCAGCAGCAGGCGATACAACTTTAGCAGCAGAAATTACTACAGGTGGTCTAGCAAGAGCAGATGCATCAACTAAAACTCACACAAATGGAACTAATTCTACAACTATTCAACATACTTTTACAGCTTCAGCAACTCACACAGCAGTACAAAAAGCAGCATTATTTAACGCAGCAAGTAGTGGCTATTTGGCCCATGTTAACACATTCACACCAGTAACATTACAATCATCAGATACCTTACAAGTCACATGGACTGTAACTCTAGGTTAAAATAGTTATATATCAATAACTCGTATTTATTTATATGGCAAGACAAGGCTGGGGTAGACATTCTACAGTAGCAACAGGTTCAGACTCAGGAGACCAAGTTTCCGTAAATGCCTGGAACGCAGATACTAATAAGGCAGGAATGTTAGGTTTTACAGGAGAAACCATCGCTTCAGCAACATCCATCACACCAACAAATTCTACTATCATTTTATCAGGCTCAACAAACGTTTCTACAATCGCACAAGGCAACTCAGCCGAATACGATTTACTTTATGTTTTTACAAGTGGCTCAGTTACATTAGTCAATACTGCTTCTCCATCAAGTGCAGGAGACATCAAACTATTAGCAAATGCAAACAAAGACCTATCCACAACAGTGCCAACTATCTTAATCAGAAAAGGCACAGCATGGTATGAGTATGGTGGTGGTATTACAAATTCACTTAACGATATTGGAGATGTTGTCATTACATCAGTTGCAAACGAAGACGTATTGGCCTATGACTCAACAACATCCAAATGGATAAATCAATCAGCAGACGAGACAGGCCGAGTAACTGCAAGTTCTACTACAACATTTACAAACAAAACAATAGACCAAGACGGTACAGGTAACAGTATAACTAATATTGCAGATGCAAGCATCAAGGCATCAGCAGCAATCGCACAATCAAAAATTGCAAACTTAACAACAGACTTATCAGGCAAATCACCAACAGCAGGAAGTTCAAGTATTGTAACAGTTGGTGCATTAGATTCAGGTTCTATCACTTCAGGCTTTGGCAATATTAATATCGGTTCAAGTACAATTACAACAACTGGTGCAGTAGCAACAGGTGCTATTACAGCAGGTGGAACTATTACAGGAGACTTGACAGGCAACGTAACAGGTAACGCATCAGGTACAGCAGCCACAGTTACAGGTGCAGCACAGACAGCAATTACAAGTGTCGGTACATTGACAGCATTGGCAGTTGACAATATTACAATAGATGCAAATAAAATAGAAGCCACAAACACAAACGGAAATATACAATTAGACTCAAACGGTACAGGTGTCATTGAGGTCTTAGGAAATACCAATGACGGTTCAATTACATTAAACTGTACTTCAAACTCTCATGGCCAAACCATCAAATCACAGCCACATTCAGCAGCAGTAACTAACACCATGTTATTGCCACAAGGAGCAAGTTCTACTTTAGTATCATTAGTATCAGCAGATACATTAACAAACAAAACATTAACATCACCAGTAGTTAACGTAGGAAGTGATGCAGACGGAGATGTCTACTACAGGGCCAGTGGAGCATTTACAAGATTACCAAAAGGTACAGCAGGCCAAGTCCTTACAATTAACTCTGGAGCAACAGCACCAGAATGGGCCACATCATCAGGTGGTGCATCAACATTATTAGATTTCAAATATCAAGCAACTGGATATTCAACTCCAACATATACAACAAGAACAGTAAACGATGCTTCTACACCTGTTCAAGTATGGGTAAAAGACATTGATACAAATAACCAGGGTATATACATACGCATTAAGAAAAATGGCTCATATACGGATGTGCAACTTGGTTAGTGGTGATGTTGACTAATGGCCATAACTTATCACTCAGGTAGAAGAATACAGGCAACACAAGCAGATTTTGATGGTACACCTGCTGTATCAGGTGGTTGGAAAGAAGTTGGAAGAACTACAGCAAGTGGTGGTGGTACTGATGTAACTGTTTCTTCATTATCTGATAAAAGATATTATATGATATTATCAAGTTGGACAATGTCAACAAGTGCACAATCACGTTGGAGATTTAACAATGATACAGGAAGCAATTATGCAGGAAGATATTCAAGTGACGGTGGATCAGATGCAACAGCAACAAGTCAAAGTTCCATTCCTTATAATAATCCTGGTTTCGATTTAACACCTCATTGGAATGTATCTTATATTGCAAACAAATCTGACAAAGAAAAATTATGGATAAATAATCAGATATATCAAAACACAGCAGGTGCAGGAACAGCACCTGGTAGGCAAGAACAAACCTGTAAATGGGCTAATACAAGTGATGTAATAAATGAAATTAGATTAAATAGTAGTGCAGGAACTTATGATTCAGGCTCAGAATTGGTCGTACTAGGCTATGATCCTGACGATACTCATACAGATAACTTTTGGGAAGAATTGGCAGATGTTACAACAGGTAGTACAGGTGCATTAAGTTCTGGCACATTTACAGCTAAAAAATATCTATGGGTACAAGCCTATACTCCAAGTTCATCTAATGCTAGTCCAGATGGCTATGTAGAGTTTAATGCAGATTCTGGAAGTAATTATGCTCATAGGAGAAGTCATAACGGTGGTTCTGATACAACAGGTACATCAGATGGAATAGGAATTAGAATTGATGGTTCAGGTGGTCAAACTGCTAAATTTCATAATATGTTTATAGTTAACAATTCTGCAAATGAAAAATTAGTAATATGTAATAGTATAACACAACAAACAGCAGGTGCAGGTAATATTCCTACTAGAACAGAGTCAGTTGGAAAATGGGTTAATACAAGTAGTCAAATTACTAGAGTAGATATTATCGATCAATATGCATCAGATCAATGGGGTGCAGGTTCTTTCATCAAAGTGTGGGGTAGCAACTAATGGTTTGGGGAAAAGCTAGTTCAACAACTTTGAGTAGTGCAGGAGATAGTGTATCAAGTGGTACATTTACTGCTAGTAAATGTAACCAATTAATGACTCACATTAGTGATGTAGGCGGTCAACTTGCAGTTGATATGAGATTTAATAGTGATACAGGTAATAATTACGCATTTAGACGAAATAATGATGGTGGTACTGATGCTACAACAGCATCAACTTCAAATATTACACTTCATAGTTCAGAAGTTACAGAAGATTTATTTTCAAATGTATTTATCATAAATAATTCAAGTAATGAAAAATTGGTTATTGGACATACAATTCAAAATCATACTTTAGGAGCAGGGAATATTCCAAAACGAAAAGAATTTGTTGGTAAATGGGCTAACACAAGTAGTCAAATTACACAGGTTGATTTTTCAACATATTCAGGTTCAGGGGATTATGATACAGGTTCAAACCTATCAGTATTAGGTTCTGAAATAACACCAGCAGCTGCAATAACATTCCCAACAAATGTCCAACTAGGAAGCAGAGCAGAAATTACGGATTCAAGAAAGATGTATAGTTTTTCTGATATTTCTACATCTGAACTAAAAGCATATTATAATTTTGATTCAACATCAGGTGGATTAGTCAACCAAGCAACAACAGGAGATGGATTAGGCTCTAGTGCTGATGGCACTAATTCAAATATAACATTAGATACGACCAATGAAAAACTTGGTACAGGTGCTTATTCATTCAATGGAAGCTCTAGTGTGGTTGAAATTGGTGGTCAAACTACATTTACTGAAATAAATAATCCAAATCAAATATCGACTATTGTATTTTGGTATAAATCATCAAGTAGTCCAAGTTCAACTTACGATAAAATTATGGGAACTGTCGATCAATCTGCTAGTGATAGGGGATTTAACATAATGCGAACAGGTTCATCAGGTGGTGCTGTTGTAAGTCTAACACAAGGTAGTGGAAATAAAGGTCTTAATGACTTTACTACTACCACAGGTCTATTTCCTGTTGATGGTAATTGGTATCATTATGCGTTCAAGTTTGATAATTTAGCTGGTAAACTTTCTATTTACAAAGACGGATCATTATTCGAAGAAGAAAATTATGCTTCATGGACACCTGCAACAGGTGGTAATACTCAAAGACCATTTCAATTTGGTAAAGATACATCAAATTCAAAATGGTTTAATGGTCAATTAGATGATTCTGCAATATATTATCGAGGTTTAACAGTATCAGAAATATCATTTCTATATAATTCAGGAACAGGTGCAACCGTTGATAATGCAAAAGGTTGGCAGGAGATAGGAGCATGACAACTTTATTAGGCCAAAAGGAGATAATATAGTATGAGTTTCTTAGACAGTAAAAGAATAAGTGGAACCAATGCAGATAGAGTAGGTACACCTGCAATTTCAGGTGGCTGGAAAGAAGTTGGTAGAACTACGTTAGGTAGTGAAGGAGATGCTATTACTGTTTCAAGTTTACCTGATAAGAGATATTATCAAGTTTTGGTAAGTCCATTAGACGGAACAGGTAATTCTTCTGCAACATTAAGATTAGGTTACAGTTCAGTAGATTCAGGAAACAATTATTCTTACAGATTTTGTAGAGATGGTGGTAGTGATTCAACAGCAACTTCACAACCATTGATCGCAGGACAAGTTGCTCCAAATGCAGGAAATAGTTTTGATAATTATATTATTGCAAACAAATCAAATAAAGAGAAATTAGTAATAGGTCATGGTACGAATAATGAAGGTAGTGGAGCAGGAACAGCACCTAGACGTACTGAAATTGTTGGTAAATGGGCTAATACAAGTAAT
>WLWH01000451.1_pt1 | contig 33370 bp, 49 predicted proteins | sample 6712741 | NCBI WGS metagenome assembly WLWH01 (sample SAMN12718694, study PRJNA515312) | sponge metagenome | isolation source: marine sponge | host: Mycale hentscheli | place: New Zealand: South Island, Marlborough, Capsize Point | collected 2003-05-01
GCACCACCTGGAAATTAACTATAAGTATAATAAAAACAACGACTTATGCAGCTAAAGTGGTATGAAATCAGCGGGCGTATATATTATAAGGTGTCACAATGTGCGGGCAAATTACACGGGTCAACCACCCCCCCCCATGCACGCTCAGCGACATCGGTAGGGTATGTATTATACTCTCCAGATATTTTTTCTACCATAGAAAGTTTTTTTTTATCCTTGCTATTAATGGAACTATAACTGTATGTTTTCGTTATAGTTATATGCCGAAGAAAACCAAAACTCAAGTAATTAAGCAGGCTACAAAAAAAGTACAGGATAATCCCTATTTAAAAGGCTTTTTGAAAGAATATGAGGAAGAAACTGGCTTAAAAACTAGGTTTACAGCAAAAAAAGATAAGTTTTTATCTTATTTGGTCGCGCACAATGGATTTATTTCCCATGCAGCAAAAGAAATGGGGTTCTTTCCAGCTTCAGTACGATTCGCAATGAAAGGTGACCCTGCGTTCGCGCAAGCGGTTCAATCTATAAGAGAAGGATTTGTAGCTGAACGATTAGATGGACTCGAAAAAACTTCTTTTGAGCAAGCAGCCAAGCCTGGTAATATAACAGAACGTATCTTTCAGCTAAAGGCGCATGATCCCGCCAAGTATCGTGATCGGGTCAACCAACAAAATACACAAGTAAATGTAGTGGTATCAGGCACATCGCCAAAGGATAGAGCAAGCGTATTAAAGAAGATGAAGTTGAGCTAACTCGCGAAGAGCGAGAATCCATAAAAGATAATATCTTTATGACTCCTAGAGACATATATTGTATGTTTTTGCGTACTTCATTCGGTTTATCCCCAAAAACCGCAGAAGAGGCGACTAATTTTGCATTAGATTTGTTTGAATTAGATAAAAATGGCAAACTTCCCTTAGATTGGGAATTATTTTATAGGTCACAGGCGTAATGGATGTAAATATATCCTATAGGGATGGGGAAGGTAACCCAACACTTCCGTTAGATCATCAAGAAGAATTTCATTTGTTTACTGGTTGGAGTAAGCATCAAGTATTAGCAGGTTCATTAGGTACGGGTAAAACCGAAGCTATGTGTATGGAGGCAATTCACCAAAGCGCTGCATTTCAAGGAAATTTAGGACTAATGGGTAGAAAAGTATTGGATTCGTTTAAGAAATCTACCTTAATACAGTTGCTCGATCTTGGTCAGGGATTTATTCAGAAACATCGCGCCCAAGATAGAGAAATTATCTTTAAAAACCGCTCTAAAATAGTGTATATGGCATTAGATGACTCCCGTGACTCTATTCAGCGTATAAAATCTATGAATTTGGGTTGGTTTGCGTTTGACCAGATTGAAGAAATGACGGAAGCTACATTTATTGCTGCCGCGGGACAAATGCGTAGAAAAAACGCCATGAGATGTAGTTTTCATACTTCAAATCCAGCGGGTCACGATTGGGTATGGAAGAGATGGAAGAAAGATAAAGAAAAACAGAACAAGAAAAAAGGTGACTATCGTTTAATTGAGACGATGACATGGCAACCCGATGCTCCGCCTCCTGAAACAGACGAAGAAGTCAAATTATATTCCGACAATCCTCATTTACCCGCAGATTATATTAAACATTTGCTTTCTATGCCAGATCAATGGGTGAACCGATACGTTTATTGTAGTTGGGATGACTTTGCAGGACTTGTATACCCAGAATTTAAAGAAGAAACGCACTCTGTAAAGCCATTTGCTATTCCAAAGTGGTGGAATCATTATGTAGTCTATGATTATGGGTATCGTAATCCTACTTCTATTTTATTTGCCGCTGCAGATGACGAAGGAACGATCTATGTATATGATTTAATTTATGTTAGCGAGCATACGATAGAAATGATTGTTCCAAAAGTAGAGCGTAGATTAAAACAAGGAATTAATTATACATTCTTGGCTGATCCATCTATTGTAAGAACAGAAAGAGATGGAAATAGTGTCGCAGACGAGTGGTATGAGTATGGAATTGAGTGGGAAAAAGCAAAGAATGATAAGCGTGCAGGATTTGAACGTGTATCTGCATATTTAAAGCTAGATGAGAACAATAAGTCTAAGTTGTTGTTTTTTAAAACATTAAATATGAAACCTTTGATAGAAGAGATCGTTGACTATAAGTGGAAGGAGCTTAAACATGGTTTTGAAAGTCGTAATTTACCAGAAGAACCTGTGAAGAAAAATGACCACGCAATGGATTGTCTTAGATATTTAGTTCACTACGTTGAAGATAGTGATTCGCCTACAGAGCAAAGCGATGACTATGGTTTATGGGGTATATTTGGAAAATCTAAAAAGAATAGTTGGATGAGTGCATGAATATAAAAGAATTACATGAAGTGTTTGATGCTATGGTGCAAAATGACTCTGAGTGGTTTAGTGCTGCAGAAGAGTCTATGCGATTTTATACAGGAGGGTTTGGTACAGGTCAATGGGAAACAGAAGACCTTCAAACGTTACACGCAGAGGGAAGACCCCCATTACAATTAAATATTATTTTACCAAAAGTTAATTTAGTTACAGGAGTAGAGCGACAAGGGCGTTCTTCTTGGAAAGCAAGACCTGTAGAATCTGATGACGAGAACGAAGCAATGCTTTCTACCTCTCTTTTATATCATTTAGATCGTAATAGAAAGTTACAAAGCTTATTTAGCAGGGTATTTAAGGATGGAGTCATTACAGGGCGCGGTTGGATTGATGTTTGTGTAGAACCAGGTAAGTTTTATGATGGAGAAATAAGCATTAAACGTGAATCATGGGCAAATGTACACATTGATCCTGAATGTAAAACACAAGATACAAAAGATTGGAATTATTTAGCTCGTAGTAAATATCTTACGTTTAATCAAATGAAGCAAATGTTTCCTGATGCATCAAAAGACATTCGCGCTGTCGATGATTATTTGCGTATGCCTCAAAGTGTTACACAGGAAGTAGGGTCTTATTATCGAAGTGCAGAAGAGATAAGTCCAGCCCATCATTTAGATGAGTTACATCAAAAAATTCGTGTTGTAGAAATGTGGAATAGGGAGTATGAGCGTGAACATTACATTATTAATAAAGATACTGGACGTATATCACAGAATGGGTTTAAAACTAAAAACGCTGCTGGAGAACAAATTAGAGACTTACAAGCTATGGAAGATGCAGCGCAGGTTAAAGTAAAAACCGAGTTCGGTGTGATTAGTCGAGTAGTCCCAAAGACATATTTAACTATTACTGCTGGGGCGCATACACTTCAAGAAAAGAAAGCCAATCCATATATGCATAATCAATTCCCTATCGTACCTTATTTCTATCATTTTGAAGATATGGGTGATTATGTAGAGACATTTGGTTTAGTAGAAAATATGAAAGACCCACAAAGGGAAAAAGACAAACGCAGATCGCAGATGTTAGACATTATTAATCGTTCTCCTAGAGGAGGAGGAATCTTTGCAGGGAATAAAGTATCTCAAGAAGAAATGAATGAAGCATCTACTACAGGACGTTGGATTGGTATACCTGGATTTAAAGGTCGTGTAAGCGACTTTATGCAACAATGGTCAAACTCACATTTATCGTTGGTCAGTAGCATTGCAGCTATGGAGCAGAAGGCAGAGATGGATGCGAAAGAGATTAGTGGTGCTACTGATCCGATGATGGGTATTGCTACTTCTACAAAAGAAAGTGGTATTGCAGCTCAAACAAGAATCAGACAAGGGATGATGACCTTACAAGAGCAGATGGAGAACTTGGACTTTACCAAGTCAACTGTATTGATGCAGGCGATTAAAAATATGCAACAGTTTTATACCGCAGATAAAATTAAAAGAATCATTGGTGCTGAAACAGAGAAAGCAGAATCCCCTGAAGAAGCACAAGTGATAGAAGAAACCATTAATCGTTTTTTAACTAACTTTGAAAAGTTTGAATTTGATATTGTCTTAGACAAAGGTGAAAATTCAGCTACCATGCGTGCAGCGAAAGCACAGCAAGTAGGAGAGTTAGTGCGAAATGGATTCGCAAGTTTATTCCCTCTCTATGTAGAGCTTTCTGATATGGAAGCGGGTAGGGATATACTAGAAAAATTTGAAGAGGAGCGATCCGCACAAATGCAAGCGCAGCAAAGGCAAATGCCGAATAATACGGGTAAATCGTAACTCATAATAACAACCCCCTAACAAAAGGACAAGGTACAATGGAAGAACAAACGAACTACATAGACGAAGCCAAGGAAATTGCAGGCACAGCAAGTGACGAAGTTTCCCCTGAATCAAATGTAAGTGAGCAGACAGCAGAGACACCTGCGGTAGAACCACAATCATTCAAAGTCGGAGAGAAGGAATTTACTTCGGTAGATGAATTGGTTGAGTATGCTTCTACAACAGACAAGTCGTATAGAAATCTTCGGGAACTCAATGGAAGACAAACCAATGAACTTGGTGAGTTAAGAAAGTCCCTTGAGGAAATTAAGGTGAACGTAGCTCCAAAAGAGCCAGAAGTAGAACTACCAGAGTATGATCCCTATGACATTAATTCGGTCTTACCACATATCTCAAAACAAATAGAACAGAAATTCGCAGAAGAGCGAAAAGTACAAGAAAGGGAGATAGCTGCAAGAAAAACGAAAAATGCTCAACAGGAAATGATTGATAGTTTTATTAAAAAACATCCTAATCTTAATAACGAAGAACTAACCGCAGTTGCAAAGTTCGGAGATGAGCGCGGTATTGCACTAATAGATGATGCGTACACGCTAATGACAATTAATCAAGAAAAAAATAACGCTAAGAAAGAAGGTGTAAAGGAAGTAACAGAAAAACTTACTAAAGCAGATGAAGTGCCAACAACACTATCAAACGCTACTGGTGGGAATAAAACTGCTATTGACTTTGATGCTATTATGCAATCGGATTGGAATAAGTTACCTGAAGATGTGCGTAGGCAAGCCTTAATGGATGCTTCTTCTGGCGGATAATTAAATAAAAGGATAGTAAAATGGCAAATTGGTCAGTAGGATTACAGGTTTCACGTTGGGCGAAACAACTTGCTTACGAAGTAGGTAAAGAGATTTATTTCTCAAAGTTCATGGGTGAATCTTTTGATTCGATGATAGTTAAAAAACAAATGGATGAAGGTAAAGGTAAAGATATTACTTTTGGTCTTGCAGGATTAACACCAGCAGCTGATAATAATAGTGGTGGTTTTTATACTGGTGATACTGCAATCGAAGGTAATGAAGCTAGCCTTTCTTCTAATAGTCAAACAGTATCAACAGCACACAGAAGATTTGCTGTGATTAGTGATGGTAATTTTGCAGATAGTAAGGTTTTGTACGATTTTCGTACAGAAGCTCTTTCTGAGTTAAAAAGATCATACGCAGAAGATCACGATGCACAAATCTTTAGTGCTTTAACAGCAACAAGTGGTACTTTTGGTCAGCTCAAAGCTGTTGCATCTGGTTCTACTTATGGAAACTCAGATGGTGAAGCTACTCTTGCAGCTACTGGTAAGATTGCTTTAGAAGATATTTCCAAACTAAAACGTATTGCTATGTTGGGTGGTTCTGGTACTTGGAAAATGAGACCTATCAAAGTTGAAGGCAAGGATTACTATGTCTTATTAGTGCATCCCGAAGTCTCTTATGACTTATTTCAGCTTGATGGTTTTCAACAGATACAGCGCGAAGCAAATGTACGCGGTGACGATAACCCGTTATTTGCTGGAGCATTGGGAATGTATGATGGAGTTGTAATCCATGAGCATGAAGGAATTACTACTGCTGATACTATGGGTTCTGGTAACAATGTAAAAGGTGCAAGAAACCTATTTTTAGGTGCAGGTGCTGGTCTTTGTGCTGGAATTGGTGAAATGAACTGGGTTGAAAAAACCTTTGACTATGGCAACAAGCTAGGTATTGCTGCTGGTCAAATATACGGAGTGTCTAGAGCTGTTTTTAACAGTAAAGATTACGGAAGTATTCAGTATCTAACATCAAGAACTGATATTTAATCAGTAACTAACTAAGGGGCGGGTTTCGGCTCGCCCCGCTTTAGGACATTATGACTTTAACAGAAATAAGAGCAGAAATTAGAAATATTACAGGGGTAGATGATACCTCTGTTGTTGCAGATTCAGTATTAACTGATTTAATTAATAAAGGTCAAAACCTATTAGCAGATGAAGCGAATCTTTTTTATGGATACGCTACCTCCAATACAACTGCTTCTAATGGGGTTGTACGATTAACTTATGCATTATTTAATGGGAATGGTGTAACGGATTTAGATATATGGGAAGTATATGAAAATTCTAATCCAGGAGGAGGTTCAGCAATTCCTAATTTAATTCGTATCTATAGAGCGGATTTAGATGATGAAAAAATGACTCGTATTGGTATGGATCAGATATATAACATTTCTAGTGATAATGCATCTTTACATATGCCTAGCGCATATGGATACTATATTGATGATATTAATATAGGAATTTTCCCTAGACCTCCTTTAGGTAAAAAAATTAAATTATACTATTATCACTTGCCTACAACATTGTCTGGTAGTAGTGATGTTCCTATGCTAGATGCGCGATACCATGAATGTTTAGTATACTATGGATCATGGAAGGTCGCAGAAAGATTACGAGATATAAATTTAATTCCTTATTTTAAAAATGAATGGAATGAATGGAAGGAGAAAATAGTTTTAGATCGTCAGCGTAGAGCAGGTGAGCCAAAATTTAATATCAATTACAAGGACTTTTAATGCCTCGTTTGCAAATAAGAAATTTTTCAGGTGGGTTAGTAACCAATCAATCCTCTTTTGATATATCTGAAAGTCAGTATACTAAATTTACAAAAGTTCTTAACAAGCAACCTGGAAGAATAGAAAGACCAAAAGGTGAACAAATTGTAAGTGCTTCAAGTTTTGGTACAGATGTACAAACAGAATTAGTAGTATATAGAACGGAAAAAGATGCAAGTGATGCAGATACATCCACTACATGGTGGGTATATGGTAATGGTACAGTTCTGAGAAGACAAGATACTTCTACAGGAACAGGCGGATCATTTAGCAGTATTACTACAGGTTGGTCTTCTTCTCCTATCTATGATTTTTTAGTACATAATCAAATATTAAGAATTTCAGATGGTAGTTTTTCTAATAATACAAAATGGTTTGGACATATTAAAAGAAATGTGTTAGGGAAAACAGATGAATCTTCTTATACTACTGGATATGCATTTAAAAAACCGCCTATGCAAGCAGTAATTAATGATTGGAAAATTACGGATACACAATTAACACCTCCTACTGTTGTTAGAACAAATGATGGATGGGATCAATCTAACGATATTAATGCTGCGAATGAAGTCGGATTGTATATTACATTTCCTAGTTCAGTTTCTAATGTAGATGAAGTTTTAATTCCTGATTTAGCAGACACTACATTTAAAACACATGATCGCTATACTGTTACGTTTCTTTATGACTATGTTCAAGAGTCTGCGTTAGCAAGAGATAGTAATGGCAATATCGGAATTGAGTCAAGAAAAGCAGTACGAAACTCAGGTAAAACTTGTCCTGGTATACAAGTAGTATTGCATACAGGATCATCATTGGCAGATTTAAATCCAAGAATTACTGGAATTAACATTTATTGGAATCCTGAAGATGATGTAGATTGGTATCTTGTAGATACATTAGATATAGATAATGGGTTTAAAGATAGTCCGTTATCAGAATATTCTAATCAAGATGCAGGGTCAGATAATCCTAATAATGGTAGATGGATACCTTGCCCAGAACCTTATGGTGGAACAAGTAATGACTATGCTGTAATTAATTCTGAAGATAATTCAAATGCTGAAATTACATTAAATTCTATGCCTTCTAACTTTGCAGTAAATAAATTAGTATTTTTATATCCATCTAATAGTTTAAACACACAAGAGGAAATCAGGCTTATTATAGAACATACTTGTTTGCGTATCGGTAATATTAAAACTATTATTGGTAATGAAATTACTACAGGGGAGACTACTACAATTCCTTGTGTTAATACAAGAAATCAAACAGGTTCTGATGCATTTAGCATTAGTAGTGCAAGAGCCTATGTAGCAAGCACTTCTACTACAAAAGTAGCTACTTGGTGGATTCCTTATGATGGATTAAAATTAGCAACATATAATTCATTAACAGGAAGAGCATCTAGTGCCACATTAAATGAAATTAAATGGAATACTTCCACTATACTAAACAATAAAGCATACTATGCTAACATTGATACTACAGATGAAAACGGGCAAACCGCTCGTGAAAGAAATCAAATTTATTATACTGATCCTTATAAGTTAGATGAGATTATGCCTACACGTTATTTTGATGTAGGCAGAAATGATGGAGATGAGATTGTTAAGATTATCGCATATCGAAACAAGATTTTTGTATTTAAAACAAGAAACACCTATGTGTTAAATCAAAAACATCAGATAGAAAGAGTTTTTACTGGAGTAGGTGCAGTACATAAAAATGCAGTTTGTGAAACTCCAATGGGATTAGTTTGTGCTAATAAACAATCTATTCATGTAGTGAACAATACTTCAGTACGCGAGTTAGCATTTAACATTAAAAAAGATTACCAAGCATTAACGTTAGATAGACCCGCTTTAGGGTATGATGGAATTGATAATGAATTAATTTTTTTACCAGATAATGATGCAACTACTATGTATGTTATGAATATGGACAATGGAAGTTGGGTTTTACGAGAAATTAGTAGCTCTGTTAATAGAAGTAATTTTGTAATTAATAGCGATTTACGCGCTCAATACACACATGGTGACTAATGGCAATATCAATTAAAGTAAAGGAAATTAATACAGGTTCGGCAGATTCTGGTGAGGCTATTGTACAAACAAAACGTTTTGACTTTAACTCACCTGATGTACAAAAACGATTTACAAAAATTACTGTTGTGTATAAAGCTTCCTCTATATTAAGATTTAGACTTTATTTAGATCAAGACCTAGAACAGGTTTTAGTTTCATCTCCTGTTGTCACTTTAGATTTTCCTTCTCAAAATTCTATTCAATCAGCTTCTAAGACATTTTCAGCAGTAGGTAAAACAGGAGTGTTGAAAATTACTTCTACTGCAAGTAACCTTGAAATAGACTCAATAGACATTGATTATTCTCTATTAGGAAGTAATCCATGATAGAAGAAATTAACGAAGATGTATTATTTACGGAACTTGATAAAAAACAAGATGTTATGTTAAATACAAAGCAAGGTTTTTTTACAGATTCAGAAGGTAGTCCAGGAGATATGGGTTTATGTCAACAAAATGGCAAAGTCTATATATCTATAAAATTAAATGATCATTGGTATTTTTCAGAATTAAAACAATCACAGAACTTATAGGGGTCTCACATGAGATATAAAATACAAAAAACAAAAAACTTTAGAGGAGCTACAACTGGAGTTAAAATTATTGATAACGAAACAGGTCAAGTTGTTAAAAATTATAGTATCTCTTCTTATTTAGGAAGAGGGGTTAGTAGAAAGCAAGCAGTAGGTCAAATGAATCGTGATGCAGAAGCTGAACTAAATACCTTACAATCTAGCGCATTTACATCAGATATTACTGGAGAGTCTTATGGTTCTGAAGAAGATTTACAAGCAGCAGAAAGAAGATTTGAGTTAGAAGAAGGTGTAGAGAAATTTGAAGGAAGAATTACAGAAGCAGGGAGGATTCGTGAAGACCTTGCAGAAAACATTCAAGCAAGACAACAGGGACAACTCTTAAGTCAACTACAACGCTCTATTTTGGGTACTGGTGGCGATATTTCTCAAGTGTCGGCACTAACTCCGCAAGTCCAAGAAGCAGGGCAAAGAAGCCTACAAGATTACATAGCTCAAAGTCAAGCAAGAACACAACAACAATTAGCAGAATTTGTGCCTACAGAAATAGGAGCAGAGTATAATCTTGCTAATTTAGAAGATGCAATGAAAAGATTTACCATAGGGGAAGAAACTCAAAGAGCGCAGATACAAGCGGGATTAGATACACAACCAGAATGGTGGGAATCTATTATAGGTAGTGCAGGTAGTGCAGCGGGTACAGCAGCAGGTACAGCTTTAGTTACGAAAGCTCTCCCTTATTTAGCTTCTTTGTCAGATAAAAATTCAAAAGAAAATATATCTCAAGTAGGTATATTAGATAATGGATTACCTGTATATCTTTTTAACTATAAAGGAAATAACACACCTCAAATTGGTTTAATGGCACAAGATGTGGAAAAGGTAAATAAAGATGCGGTAAAAGAAATAGATGGCATAAAACACGTTTACTATACAAAGGCGGTAAAATAATGGCATTTAAGTTTAAAGTAAAGAAAAGACCCAATCTAGCACAAGCAGTAGCAGGTGCATTTACACAAGGTGCGGTTCAAGGTGGTCAAGCTGCGTTACAGAAAATGATCAAAGATAGAGAGGACTTAAAACAACAATCTACGAAAGAGTTGAATTTATATAGCACTCTTACTAGTAACTTGTCTCAAACAGCAGATAATAAAAAATTGCAAGCAGATGCAAAATTGCAAATTTTAAAAGGATCATCCGCTCAAGATGTTTTTACTGCACAAAAAGATGATTTTCAATATAGTTCTTCTGTAGCAACTGAACCTATATATAATCCAGACACGGGAGAAGTATTAGCGTATAAATATGGAAAAAATGTTTTATATCCTCAGAAAACTACAACTCCAGTTTCTGGTATAACTGTAGCAAAAAAAAGAGAAGTGGATATAGCTAGACAAAAATTATTAGATCAAAGAAAGAGACTTGAGTTTTTGGAGGAAAAAGACAAAGCTAATAAACAGTTTGGGAATCCAAATCTTTTCCCTCCCCTTACGCAAAGTGAGCAAGCATCTTTAGATCGTTTAAAAAATGTCGAGATTCCAAAATCTGCTCAAGGACTAGACTTAATACTTGATTCACTTATGCAAGGTGAAACTCCAGGTCTTGAGACACCTGTACCAACAGGAACTTCAGAACCTGTATCTTCTGATGACCCTTTTGCTCAATTTTTAGAAACTGGGCAACAATAGAATGGCTGAATTATTTTTTGTAGGTGAAAAGAAATATAATATACCAGATAATGTTCGTGATAAGTTTTTAGAAACCTATCCTGATGCTGAACCTGGTATTACTCTTAATGTTGAAAATAAAACATATAAGATTCCTTCTAGTCTACAAGACTCTTTTATGGAGCAAAATCCAACAGCTACCATCCCACAAGTATTATCTATGCAGCCTAGAATTAGAACAACAGAAGAACTTGTTAGTCAACCTCCTGAATTAATAACTGCTCAACCAGAAACTGTTTCTGAGGTTGCTGGTATAAAACCTGCCCTTGATCCTCAAAGTGAGGCTATAGTAAAAACTAGAGGTTTAGAGCCTGATATAGACTCTAGGGATTGGTATGTTCGTTTTAGAGCCAATCTTTTAAAAGAAGGTTCACTTGGTTATTTAGATATGGATATAGACGAACCTCAAACTACAGGTGAAACTGCTGCAGATATTGCTGGTGCGGTAGCTGGTTCAATAGCAAGTCTCGCTACAACTGGCGCAGGTGTAGGTCGTGCAACTGCTGCAGTTGGAAAGAGATTGCCTAGAGTTGTTAATTGGATTAATAGTTCGTTAGGTAAAAATAAAACCTTAAAAAATGTAACCTTTCGCACCGCTAAAGATTTATTAACATTTAATATTCATGGTCAAGCATATAATAGACCTGATATTAAAACATTAGAAGATAGACTTGATTTAGCATTGGAAAATTCTGCTATTGCTTTAGCGTTTGGTACAGCAGGTGCGTTAAGTCATATACCTAAATATGGAAGGGGTATTGGAACAGCTGGTATGGGCATTCTTGGATGGGAAATGGGTGGAGATACGTTTTCAGATAAAGTGATCAATTCTGTTGTGTTGATGGGTCTGCATGGAATAGCAACAAAAAAACCAAAGATAAAAAAAGTAACTAAAGATAATGAAGATTTATTAATGGAGCTTTATCCTGAATTATCTCGATCAGAAGCTCAACGTATTAGTAAAAAAATGGTAGACAATATTTTAAAAGCAAAACAAAAACTACCTAAAGAATTACAGACAGACCCATTACTACTACTGCCTGAAAAAGCAGAATCGATTAGACTAGCTCGTCCTGTTGGTAAACCTTACGATCCCACAATTATGCCTGGTGGTAAACCTATTGGTCTTCCTAGTGCTACCACTAGTACAGGTTTAGAAAGAGGAAGGGAAGTTCGTATTAAAGGTATTGGTGTTTATGGAGGATTAAAAGGACAGGTAAAGGAATTAATGCCTGATGGTAAAGTCAAAGTTTATATCGAGACTACTATTCCAACAAAAACAGGAGGAAGAAAGATCAAAGGTGATCGACTATTTACAACGGATAAGTTAGAAATACAGCCAGTTTTAGAAGCACCAGGCTCTCAATATCCAAGAGTTTCTTTATCACCAGGTAAACAATTAGAATTTGAATTACAGCAAGTTGCTAAAAAAGCTGATCCCTCACGAAAAAAACTAGCTCAAAGACAAGAGGCGCAGAAAGAGTATAATCAGATTAGAGAATCTGTATCTAATACAGAAACAATTTTACAAAATCCAAACTTAACAGAGCAACAAAGAGTTGCTTATGAATATTCACTAAATCAACTCAAGAAATTGAAGTTAGAAATGCTAGAAGCTGGATCAATTAAGTTGTATTCAGGTTTCCCTGTACATGAACTATTTAAATCAAAAAGAACTTCTTTAAAAGATTTAACAAAACAAGAAATTGATTTATTATATAGAGAAGCAACGAAGCAGCCATTAATTGATCTTAATAAGGTTGGTAAAACTCCAGACGTACCAAGTGATTTAAAAAATGTAAAAACAAATTTTGGCAAATTAAAATTTATTACAGATGTTTTTAAGCAAGCAAGAAATCGAGTCAAATTAAAAGAAAGTAAATTATTTGTAAGGCAGATTGAAGAAGCGGATGAAATCTGGCATAGTTTAAGTGGTAAATATGTAGAAAGGTTAAGAAGGTTAGGTTTTGATAAATTAACAGAAAAAGAGGGAATAGAGTTAGGATTAGCACTTCAAAATGGAACTGCCCCTCAATATAAAGCTTTATTAAATGAAATTAGAAGCGAGTTATCGAAATCAGGAGTTAAGCTTGGATATATTGAAAATTATTTTCCTAGAGTATGGAAGAAAGAAGTAGCATCACAAATTTATAATGACTTAGCCAAATTACAAGAATCAATGATTAAGCTAGGTAATTCATCTGATGCAGTTATTGCAGGTAATTTAAAAAATTATAGCAAGGAGACAGTAGATGCTATTAATTATCTAATTACAAAAGGTAAATTTAAATCTTATAGTCAGGCTGTTAACGCACTTAAAAAAGATGCTCAAAAGTCTCTGTTTCCTGAAGCTAGTTTTGAAAAAGCAAGAACATTAGACTTACCTGCTACTGTTTTTGAAACTGATGCTAGAAAAGTATTACCCTATTATATAGATGTAATGACAAAGCGGATTGGAATTGTTAAGAAATTTGGTGCAGATGGCAGTAAAGCACAAAGATTAATTGAAAAAGTTAGCAAAAAAGATATTGAAGAAGCTGAAATTTTACATGAGATTAAAGATTTATATACAGGAGATGCCGATAGAGTTAGAGGATATACAGGTCACGCTAGAGATTTAGTGAATGCTTTTTATGGTTTTGAAGTAGGTACAAAAATAGGTTTTGGTACTGCAACCATTCCTAATATTACACAGATGTTAGTTTCTATAATGCCTAAATTAGGAGTGTTTAGAACTATAAGAGGAGGTTTACGCTTACTTGATCCTCAAGCTAGAGCAGAAATTAGAGGTACTGGAGTTTTAAGAGAATCTGCTATTAGTGCATTAACTGGCGTACAGCCTACAGGTATTATGGGCAAGTTCTCAAACTATGCAACAAAACTTGGTTTTCAACAGATTAATAAAGCTAACTTGTATTTAGCTGCTAGTACCTTTAAGGTGGGTGCAACTGATCTAATGAAAATTGCAAATAGCAATAGTATAAAAGCTCCCTGGGCAAGAAAAACCTTAAAGCAATTTAACATTAATTATAAGAAACCATTATCAGAAGATTTATTAGTAAGAAAAATGTATCGTTTTGCGGTGGATAGTCAGTTGCAGAAAAATGTTTTAAAAGACCCATTGATTTTTAATGATCCAAAATGGAAACCATTATTCTTATTTAAAAGGTTTGGTGTACGACAAGCTACTATGATGAAAGATATGATGATGGAAGAATTTAAAAATGGCAATCCAATGCCTTTTTTACGATTAATGGCGGGAGGTGCGTTAGGCGGTGAGTTTGTCATCTGGGCAAAGAATAAGATTAAAAGTGAAGCTACTGGAGAAGCTTATTACAGAAAAGAAGATTTGTTAACAGTAGAAAGATTTGTAAATAATTTAGCGGCAGTTGGTTCATTTGGTGTTGTTAGTGATGCTATGAGCGTAGAGAAATTAAGTGAATTAGAAGGAACAACTAAATTTACTATTACTCCAGTTGTTGTCGATGATGTCTTTAGCGCGCTTGAAACTTTTGGTAGTGTAATGAAAGACTATGAAAAATACGGAGATGGATTTTTAGCAGTTGAAAGAAATATAGATGATTTAGCTGGAGCTTTTGGATCATTACCAAAGTTAATTGCAAAATCAAAAGCTACAAAACAACAGGTTACAGGTCGTCAAAAAAGATTAAGAGGTATAGAGAGAACTACTATTTTAGATTTATTTCTTGAAAACAAAGGAAAGGAAGGTAGTCGAAGATTACAATTATGGAATAAGTACAATCCAAATGCTTCTCTTAGCTATAATGATATTAATCCGAGTGAAATAATAAAAAGAGCAAAAGAAAAACAAATGGCATTAATAAAAGCAAGACAATAATTAGGAACAAACAAAGAAATAAATAGTTAATACTAATGAACACAAAGCTCATTCATGCCTAACCATAGGCTTAGAGCGTTGCAACACTAACCAAGCGAGGAAAATATGGGAACTTTTAGGGATTTTTCAGTACAGAAAGCAATTACCCCTGCAGCATCCGCTGTCTTAATCAACAACACCAACACTACGAATGATGAATCACGCGCGGTGTACATTGGTGTAGATGGAGACTATAAATTTTATATTAATGGAGGTTATGTAACCTTTGCAGGTACGTTAGCAGGCTCGATCCTTCCGATTCGGGCGACAGGAGCAACCACTACGGGTGATGCTGCTACTGGAACTACAGCAATAATCTTTCTTTATTAACCCATGAGATTAGGTCTTGGGTTAGGTCTTGTTCGATTAGGCAAGGCAATCGCATCATTTGTTCGTGATGGATTAAAATTATATTATCCATTTAAAGACAATAGTCCAGAACTACTCCTATCTGGTGCTACCTCTTTTGATGGTGATAATGATTATATAGATTGTGGTTCTGATTCATCATTGGATAATATATGGAATGGTGGTGGAACTATTTCTACTTGGTTTTTTCCTAAATCTGATGGTGAGGGCAACGAAGGAAGAATTATAGAAAAAAGAGATGATGGAAGTGGCTGGGTACTGCATATGAGAGAAGAGAGTAGTGGTACTTCTAAACTAAAATTTTATATTAATTATAGTTCTCAAGCTGGACAATTTACAACAAATAATGATGTTATTATTAATCAATGGAATCATGTTGCTGTTATCTATGATACAAGTGGTGCTGGTTCATCATATAGACCTACTATATATATAAATGGTAGTATAACTTCTTTTAGTGCAACAATAGATACTTCTGGTTCAGTTTCATCAGATGCAAGTGAATCTTTAGTAATTGGAAATGTAAAAACAAGTTTAAATAGAGCATTTGATGGCTCTATAGCCAATGTCGGCATCTGGAATCGTGCTTTATCTGCAAGTGAAATAGAAAGTATCTACTGGAAAGGACAATATGCAGATTTAAAAGGTACTGAATTAACCAATCTGGTTAGCTGGTATAATTTAAAAGAAACAGGATTTGGAAGTGATGTAGTAACAAATGGTGATTTATGGACAGGAGCATCTGGTTCAACAAGACCAAATAATTGGAGTAGTTCTGGTGTTGGTACACCTACACATACAATAGTAGATTTAAGTTCTGTTGCTAACTTTGATTCTACAACATTAAGATTTTCATGTACTGGAGTGAGAAACATATATCAACAAAATGCATTAAGTGGCGTAAGATATAAAGTAGAGTTTGCATATAGAACAGATAGTTCAAGTAATTATATTTATATTGGAAATTCTGGGAATCAAATAGCATTAAGCAATACTGGATTATCTGGAGATGCAACTTTAGTATCACAGGAAATCGATTCTAATGGTATTGGTATAGGAATACAAATTATTACAAGTGATTCTACAATAGAAATCTCAAATATAAATTTATATCCAGTATCTGCACCAGATTCAAAAGGAACTAACAATGGTACAATCGTAGGTGCAACAACCTTAACAGATGCCTATTCTGCCAGTAGTCCTTTCTTACCAAGAATCCAAGATAAAGCCACACCAAAAGGTGCAGTAGCATTAGCAAGTGGTAGTACCTCTTTTGATGGAAGTGATGATTATATTGATACAGGAATTACGCCAAGAGCATTAATCGGAAATAGTAATCCATTTACTGTTTCGGCTTGGGCTAAAGCAAATGATGATGATAATGAATATATAATTGGATCAATGGAGTCTGGTGCAGAAAGATTTTATTTAAGATTTCGTGATCCTTCTGGTGGTACTGCTTATTTAAGATGGGGATATGGTGGAACAGGAGATTCAAATACTGATGCAGTAGTAACTTTAAATACTTGGCATCATGTAGCTTGGACTTACGATTCTTCATCTGCAAAATTATATGTTGATGGATCATTAAAAAACACTCAATCAATATCTGGGCAAACAATATCTAATACAGATAATTTATTTATTGGGGCAATTAATATAAATGGTACAGCATCTAATTTTTTTAATGGCTCTCTTGCCAATGTAGCTATTTATTCGGATGTAAAAACCCAAAGTGAAATACAAGATATTATGTTCTCTTCGTATAGCACATTAACAAGTGCATTAAAGACAAACCTTGTAAGCTGGTATGATCTTGGGAGTACACCCATTGAGGCAGGTAGTAATTTATCTACAAATGGAAATTTTGATTCCAATACAACTGGATGGAGTGCAGTAAGAGCTTCTTTATCATCAATTACTGGTGGTCAATCTGGAAATTGTTTAGCTGTTACAAGAGATAGTGGTAGCGATCAATCAGCATACCAATCTTTTTCAGTTACAAATGGCAAAACCTATAGACTAAAGGTTTATATAAAAAGTGGATCAAGTGGAGATGAATCTTTTCATATTCAATTAACATCTGGGTCTGATTTTGGTAGAACCGAAGGAATATCTTCTGGTGAATGGGTGGCTTATACTTTAGACTACACTGCTACAGCTTCAACAATGAGTATTGTTTTAAGGAAAAACTCATCTACAGCTGGAACAATGCTGTTTGATACTGTAAGCGTAAAAGAAATACAAGCCACAGACTCACAAGGAGACAACGAAGGTTCTATCTATGGTGCTACCACAAACACAGGATACACATCCTCACCAAGTGGTGTAGCTGATCCATTAAACTATGGAGAAGTCTATGGTGGGAATGCAGTTAGCTTTGATGGTACGAATGATTATATATCTGTAGCAGATAATGACAGCCTATCTTTTGGAGATGGTAGTAATGATTCAGCATTTAGTATATCAGCGTGGATTAACATGGATGATGCAACTAAATTTAGAATTGCAAGTAAATGTGCATTTGATGGTAGTAGTTTAATGGAGTATACCTTTACAACAAGTGGTTCTGATGCTTTATTATTGCAATTATTTGATGCTACTACAGGAAATAATATAGCTGGATTTGGTAGCACCTTAACATCTTCCCAAGGTAAATGGATTCATGTTGCTTGTACTTATGATGCAAGTGAATCTGCATCTGGAATAAAAATATATGTTGATGGTTCTGATGTAACTGCATCAACATCTACAGATGGAACTTATGTAGCTATGCATAATACTACTGCTGAACTTGAATTAGGTAGATTGCGATCTGGTAGTGGCACAACAACTTATTCAGATGGCAAAATAAACAATGTAAAAGTATTTAACACAGCCTTAACCCAAGATCAAGTAAGAGAGTTATACACAAAGCCAGAATTAACCTTACCTACTGGTATAGCTTCATCAGCATTAAAGTTAGATATGCCAATGCAAGAAGGTTCTGGAGTTGCAATATTAGATGGCTCTCCTACATTTCTTGATGTAGCAATTAACGGAGATTTTTCGGCTGATGCTGTTGGGTCAACTTCTGTAACTGGTTGGTCTTTAGATGATTTCACAGCAGAAGTAATTGCTGATGGTTATACTGGTAACGCAGTACAGTTAACAAGGACAGATAGTGGTACACAATCTTTTTATCAGGACTTATCTGGAATTACAAGTGGAAATGAATATAAGATTAATGCCAAGCTAAAGGCAATCGGAGGTTCTGTTTCAGCTGGTATTCGAGTTACCACCCCGACAGACTCTAATCCTTCATCTAATATAGTTTCTTTACCTGCTGATGGTAGCTGGCAAGATTTAGAATTATCATTTACCGCACAAGGAACAACTGCTCGTATACAAATACAAAGACAAGAAAGCGATCCAGGGTCAATCGTAGTAGATGATGTAATCATTAACCAACTTAATTTAGGTCAGAATCATGGTACAGGAAGTGGAATCACTTGGGCAAATGGACAAGAGTATGGCTTTCAACATCCATTAGTAAGAAGTAATAATCCTATGGTGTTTGATGGTAGTGATGATTTTGTAGCAACAGGAACTACATTTAACCATGTAAATCATACTATATCTGCTTGGGTTAATGCAAATATTACAACGAGTTCAGATCGCATTATTTTTGATGCAAGAGATTCTGGATCAGATGGCATCTTACTATATATAAGAGGAGATAATAATAAAATAGGTTATCAATTAAACTCAACTGCTTTAACTACATCATTAGCCTATGATGCTCAAGATATTCATGTTATAGCTTCATATGATGGATCAACTCAAAAAACATATATTAACGGATCATTAGTAGCATCACAATCTACAAGTTTAACAACTTCTACTACAACAAATGCAGTTATTGGAGCAAGAAATTTTTCAAGTCAAGCCTCTTTCTTTGGTGGTAGAATCAACGAAGTAGCAGTATGGGATTCAGCTCTAACAGCCAATGAAGTAACAGCCTTGTATAACTCTGGATTACCTTTACTACCAACAACAGATAGTGGTAACTATGCAAGTACAGATGATTTAGCAGGATACTGGAGAAATGATGGTGTAACTACTTGGTTAGATAGAAGTACAAACTCAAATAATGGTACAGTATCTGGATCACCAGCATCAATCATAGTTCCAGAAGGACTTAATGAAGGCAGAGATTCACAAGGATACTACCTAACAGATACAGACTCAATATCAAGTGGTATCAGATTCAAAGGTGCAGAGTATATATCAGTACAGGATTCAGAGTCTTTAGATTATACAGGGAGCTTTACTATTGGATACTGGGTTAAACCTTCTTCTTTAACAAACAATGATAGAATGATCACTAAAGGCACAACTGGGACTGGTGAATGGATGATAAGTATTGGTGGTGGTGATAAAATAAGAGTTTATGCTAAAGATAATAATGATAATGTAAAAGATTTTACGAGTGCAAATGCACTTGTAATTGGTTCTTGGTCTTATGTAACTGTAGTTATAAATAAAAGTAATAATTCAGTAGATGTTTATAAAGATGGTGGAAATCTATCTCAAGGAACAAGTGCTGGGTGGGATGCAAGTTTTTCTACATCGGTTAATTTAAGAATTGGAGTTAATAGTTCTGGGAGTGGATTCTTTAATGGCTCTATTGATGAAGTCAAAATATATGATAAAGCATTATCAGCAACAGAAGTATTAAAGAATTACAACAATGGAAAATCAGCACATAGCAATTAAGGATTAATATGAAAGGTCAATACACACATTATTTAAAGATACCAAATACAGATCAAGGTTTAGATTTACGAATTACATCTCGGTATGATTGGCAGACATTTACTTATACAGAAGTAGAAAGAACTGGTACTCGTGATGTCATGGTAGAACTACCAACAGAAGATGATTTAAAGGCGGATATTCAATCCTTTATGACCACACATTCTATAAGTGGAAGTGGAACAAAGGCAGAACTAATTGAAGCCATAAACGAGCATATAATGGAGAATGGACATCCAACAGAAAGTGAGTCGTATACTTACATGGAAGATGTTGTTGATGTTACTACAGATCACGAAGCGAAAGTATCGGATCTTATTGCCAGACATCCTCACTACTTTGCTCAAAGAATTAGTGCAGATGATTCCGAATTTGTAATTAAAGGTGATTGGACATTAGCAGAATTAAATGCATTACCAAGTGGAGTTGAAGCATATACAAATGAAGAAGTTAAAGCGTACATTGAAGATTCATCAGCATGGGAAGTTGGTGAATAAAACTATTAAGAAGTTAGATAATGGAGATTTTGAAGTTGATACAAGTTATAATATCCCTGTTCAGTATACTTATGTTCAGTAGCTGCAATAGTAGTTGGTCGGTTGGTAGTTTTGAATTGAGTCCAGAAGATTCGATGTATACATTTTTAGAGGTTATGGATCAAGATTCTACCTCACATTTCTATGCAGATAGAGTAAAAATTAATTCAGATAACTGGTGTTTTACACATAACCAATGGGAATCTGTTAAGGAACATGAGTGAGAATCTCAAAACCGCTAGAAGCTACAGAGGTACTGTTGTGGATGATAACGCTGTTCTCTCCATTAATATCCGTTGGCTTGGGCAAATTCTTGTTCTTGTGGGGACTCTCGTCTATGGTTACTATAGGGTCGAGACTCGATTGGCAATGCTTGAAGATAGCTTTGCTGATGCAGATGAACGCATTGGGGATTTACTTGATAAACACATCGTGGAAGAAAGGATTGAGCGAGAAGAGTTGGCAGAAAAAGTAGCTTGGTACGAAAAGAATATTAATCCTTTAAGTTGGGGTAAGAGGAGAAAGAAATAATGGACTTTATGGCGGTCTATTCAGAAGCGGGGATGATAGGCATTGTAGGAGTAATGTTCGTATACCTGGTAATATCACTATCACAGAAATCAACAAAGCAACAAGAAACTTTAGAGAATTTAAAAGTAGAGAATAAAGGTCAATCGGAGACTTTACAGAACATGGAGGGGATTCTCATAAAATTAGTGGATCGTTGGAACAAATCCGATGATACAAGAGACAGGCGAAATGAAGATTTAATGAAAGAGGTAAATGACATGAGTGATAAAATTAGCTACCTATCTGGTAGAATAAATGGGAGTGGTCGTGGATAGCTTAAAAGTGTCTGGAGGTAGTTTTGGGAGCATGGCGATTGTTTTTATGGACTTACTGCCTTATATTTTAGGTATTGCTATTGCAGTGATGAACATTATCTATTTATACTACAAGATAAGGAATATAAGAAATGGCTAAAGACCCACGATTAAAAAGAGCGGGGGTGGCTGGATTCAACAAACCAAAGAGAACTCCAGGACATCCTAAAAAATCTCATGTTGTTGTTGCGAAAGAAGGTGACAAAATAAAAACAATTCGATTCGGTGAACAAGGAGCTTCTACTGCGGGTAAACCAAAGAAAGGCGAGTCTGCCAGGATGAAAGCAAAGCGAAAATCATTTAAAGCAAGACATAGAAGAAATATTAAGAAAGGTAAAATGTCCGCAGCATATTGGGCAGATAAGGTGAAGTGGTAATGGCTACTGCCAAGAAACGTAGTCCTGTTAAATGGGCAAGAGCAAAAGCAAAAGCAAAAGCAAAGATGGGTGGGAAACACTCTGCTCGCGCAATGCAGTTAGCAGTTAAATATTATAAGGATATGGGCGGAACATATGCTGGTAAAAAGTCTTCAAAGAATAAGCTATCTAAATGGTCGAAAGAGAAGTGGGATTATGTCAGTAAAGGAGATAAGAAGAAGCCAAAGAAGAAGCGCGGAAGATACTTACCTGAATCCGTAAGAAAAAGTTTAAGTCCTTCTCAAAAATCAGCAACGAATCGCAGGAAGAAAGCTGCATCAGCGAAAGGAAAACCAAGAGCAAAGTATAGTAAGTCAATCGCAAGTAAAGTAAGGAGAAAGAAATAATGCCCTATCATAGCAAAACAAAAAAGAAAATGAAAAAGAAACCTATGAAAAAGAAAACCACAAAAAAGAAGATGAAGAAATATGGCTATTAAAATGATGAAAGGCGTTTCTTTGTCGGGGTTAAATACCAGGCAAGCAACCGCGATCAAAAAACATGGCAGACATCATACCGCAAAGCATATTCGATCGATGGTAACTGCGATGCGAGGTGGCAAAACATTTACAGAGTCTCATAAAATAGCAATGAAAAAGGTAGGAAAGTAATATGGAATGGTTAACATTAAATTGGGAATGGGTTCTACTTGGATTTATGGTATTAGAGAAAATTGTAAAGATGTCTCCAAGTGAAAAAGATGATATTTTATTAGATGTAGTCATAGAAGGTTTAACAAAAATTGTAAAAGGAAATAAGAAATGATCAAGCGATATATAAAAGGTCAGGTAAAAAAACACGGAGTTAAAGGCTTTATTATCAAGGTGTTAGAATTGATAGCGAAGGTAACACCATCTAAAGAAGACGATAAAATTGTAGCCAAGATAAAAGTATTTGTATCTGATTTATAATTACTTGAGTTACTAAACATTCTATAGTAACTTCCTCATAATGAAGAACTTAACATCGTATATATTATGTTCCCTTGGATTAGCTGCGGTTCTTTATTTAGTCTGGAATAAGGGGATAGTAGTCCAAGAAAGAACAGCATTAGAAATGATAGATGGCTATATATACAAAGTAGAATATAAGGTGACTCAATATGAACAAAAGAAAACAAAAGCAAATACGACAAATGATCTCTACCATCTTAAAGAAGATGGAGATGTACTCCGAGGAAGCGGAGAATCTAGTGTTTGGAACTGGTTTAATTGAATCGAACTACGACTATTTAAGACAATGGAATAACGGGGTAGCGCGAAGCTGGTGGCAGATTGAACCAGGAATGACAGGCGCAAAAGACACCCTGGAGAATTATTTAAAGTATAGACAAAGATTAATGTGGAACTGCGTTGATATAGCGCAAGTCCCTTCAACTGCATTTCTTCCTACTGCAAAAGAGGAAGATATATCAGAACTTTTAGAATATAATATAGCATATGCTATTATAATGTGCAGACTCAAGTATCGTAGAGTCCCGAAAGCAATACCAAGTAGCGTTGAAGGTATGGCAAAATACTGGAAAGATCATTATAATACACACCTCGGAAAAGGAAAAGCAAGCGAGTTTATAGAAAAGTATAATAAAACTCTCTAGTTTCTTCCAACAATAATAATATATATGTAGATTCTTCTTGCATCTATGGATGTGTTGATATAAGTTTGTATAAGATTTATATCGATAAATCATTATTTTAATTAATAAATAGATAGGAATAGAAGATGAACAAACTGCTTACAACAAAAGAAGCATCAGAATACTTCAAGGTTTCTACTTATACTATAAGAGCATGGGCGAAAGCTGGTAAGATCAAAGAAGTGAACTTAGGGTATAGGACAAAACGATATGAAGTAAAGGACTTGATCGCGCAATGAAGTTAAAGAAACTAGCGGTAGGTCAACGATTCTGCCTTAGCAATAGACTAGACCCTGAATTAAATAAATGGGGTACAATACTAGATGTTGGCATTGGTAGTGTCCGAGTCCGCTTTGATAAGTATAAAGAAAATAACGAGCGCGGTGAACTTGTAGAGAAGAAAGGGTATACTACAAACATTGCGCCAGACACAGAGGTGTAATATGGAAGAACTGCTACAAACCCCGATCCCTGTAGAAAGACATGACTTAAGTAATGGAAGATGGTATACACCATTAGATAAGTATTGGGAAGAAAACTTTGGGGAAGGAGTACCTAAGATATATAAAAGATCGTCTACTACTTTTGAAGATGCATTAGATAAAGGTATGGGGTTTCGTAGATGGTTAGGCAATGCTAATTCGTATGAAGATGCTATGGAGTATGCAAATAAACGTGCGGTTATTGGTACAATCGTACATGACTTCTGTGAACGACTACTGCTTGGACAAAAGATTGACCTGGAGCAGCAACCAACATGGTACGATAGAGATTCAGATAAAATGATCCCTATCTCTAGGGAGATTATTAAATACATTATGTCTTTTAAACAATTCTGTGATGATGCAAGAGTAAACGGAGATTTTATTACAGAAGCATTAGAAATATGTATGTTTGACCTAGCTTGTGATAATGAAGGAAATCAATTACATCCTTGGGCGGGAACTGCGGATTGGGTAGTTAGGCTTGTAAATAAGAAAGGAAAAGAAGAGAGATGGTTGATTGATTTTAAGACAGGTAATGCTTATCAAACACATCAACTTCAGCTTACTTCTTATCAGATTTTATTTGAATCGTTATTTCCTGATTTAAAGATTGACGGGATCGCCTGTTTATATTTAAAATCGGGTTGGAGAAAGAAACCTAATTATACATTAAAGAAGTATAAAACAGATAAACAAACTTGGAAAAAGGTTGTGGAAGTCTCGGATTGGGTACATAATTATCCTGTTCCGTCCTTTCCGAAAGATTTACCAACGACCTTTAGCTTAATAGAAGAAGAAGAACAGGAAACAAAAAAGGAGTCTAAGTAATGGCTTATGACAACACAAACAAAGGTGCTTTATTTACTGCGAAAGAGCGTAAAACAGAGAAGCATCCTCACATGACAGGGAAGGTAAACATTGATGGTACAGATTATAGTTTATCTGCCTGGTCAAACCAATCAAAGAAGGGTGATAAGTACCTTAGTTTGAAAGTAAGTGACTTCAAACCTCAAGGTCAAGAGAAGAAGGAAGATGACTTACCCTTCTAAACCCACTATGGTCTGCGATGGGCGAGCGAAAGTTCGCCCTATCCAGTTTGATGAACTCACCTCTGATGAGCAGATGTACTATTGCATTGGAAAGTCCGATGTTGATTGTACAGATTGTAAAGGGAAAGGTGGTTTCATACATAGTGAAGTCGTGGATTGCGGATATTACACAGATACTGCGGAGTATTTTGAGCCATGTGATTGCGTAGTCAATAACCCTGAATCTGTAATTAACTAACCACATACAATGCCAAACTTTGAGAAAGCACTAGAACTAGGAAAAAGAGTAGAAGAGATTGTCTTAAATAGGGTCAGAGAGTCTGATCCTTTTGCTCTTATTATTAAGGGTAAGTTTAAGCAATTTGATATATATAGTCCTTCAACCAACACCAGGATTGAGGTAAAGTCTGATATACAATCACAACATACACAGAATTTCCTAGTGGAAGTGTATATGTATGGTAAACCATCTGCTTTATTATCTACAGAAGCGGATATATGGTGTTTTTTTGATAACCTGAATTTAATATGGGTCAAGCCTACTCGCATTAAAGATTTAATTTTAGAAAAAGGGTACACGCAGCGAGTGATCACAGGAAAAGGGGATACTAAATCAAAGCGATGTTATCTTATCCCAACAAAAGAGATTTATTCAATATCTAATAAAGTGGAGTCTGTACATGAAAAAGAACGTATTAAAACAATATAAGTATACCGATAAAGAGATGTTAAAGATGCGTGATGATTTTTTACGAGAAGATAAGACCTGGTATTTAGAAATGTATTTTAAAGGAAGTATACCTCCAAGAAGGGAGAGAAAATGAAGATCACCACAAATGATCTATATCAGATCAGGCAAGGATTAGCTAGTAGGTTATTAAGTCTTAAAATAACTCAAGAAAGAAAAGCGATTACAAAAATACAACATCTATTAGATCGATTAGATACGATGGAAAAGAATTTCTACGCCTCACAAACAAAGTCAGATGACTTGAAACCCGAATTGACCAATGATCTTAATAAGTAGGGATATAAGGGTAAAAGGTTCTTGGCGAATGAAACTACTTAGGTTGGCGCGTAAGTAATGTGGGGCGTTGGAATAATAGGAGCAATATGCTCTTGGATATTAAGTTCATTGATAATATATATCGCAGTTCGATATGCACTATATGTGTATGAACGTGATGAAAAGAAAAAGGAGTTATGATGATTATGTTTAGTATAGCCGAATGGGTGGCAAATATATTAGTATTAGGAATGGGTGTTTTCTTTTGGGTTAGTTCTTTTGCACTTATATTTGTCGTAATTAGTGTTTTAGTCGAAAGGTTTACCTATGAGTAAATGGCAATTCTATAGAGATAAGAAAGACTTGCCTATGATGTGCGGTGTATATGTAATGTATAAACAAGATCAGGTTGTGTACGTTGGGGTTAGTAAAAATATACGGAAACGATTTAGTAAGTATAATGTAGATCAATGGGATTATGTTAAGGTGAAACCCGCGACCTCTTTTGGGCGCGCAACTGATTTAGAAAGTAAGCTAATTAAAAAGATTCAACCTGAACTAAACTCGCGGCATAAACAACGAGCGCAACTAAGCAACAGGCATAGACTCTCTATTGATGCAGAGATATACTCAAAATTAAGAGTATTTTGCTTTGAGAAGAACTTAAAGATGAAAGATATGGTTGCGGATTTAATAACTCAATTCTTAAAGGCGGTGGAAGATAGTGGCAAGTAAATCAAAATCAAAAGGCAATACCTATGAACGTGAACTCGTGGAAAGATTATCTAAAGAAGGATATGATGTAAAACGAGCGTGGGGTTCGGATGGTAGAAGCATGGGTTTAACAGAAGATGTGGATATTTTAGCGAATAAGGACGGAAAATCGCTTAAAATACAAGCAAAAAGAAGAAGAACTATCCCTAAATGGTTAGCATTTGGGAATTGTGATCTAGTAATGACACGAGAAGATCGAGGAGAAACCATTGTCTTGGTGAAGTTAGATGATTGGTTATCCTTAATGAAGTAGAATGGTGTATTTTACAATAGTCCTGGAGATAGAAGACAATCTTTCTACCTATGAGTATAAAGGACTAAGGTCTTCATCGGCAATTCTACAGGAACTACGAGATGCAGCAACACGATGGGGAACGTGTATAAACAAGACCCCAAAGACAAGAAAACCAGTAAAGAATAATAGGAATAATTACTACATGGAGGTAGGATATGAAAGTTGATACGTTTTTTAAGTTAAGTGAAATCTTTTTAGAAGAGTGTAAAGAGATTCAATTAGAAAAAGGTAAGGAATACACGATAGATGATGGGTCAAATACTGCGGATAAGTTCAGAAACTTCCGTTCTATTGGCGAAAGATTAAATTTAGACCCTAAACTTGTTCTATTAACCTATATGTTAAAACATATGGATTCTATCCGTACCTATGTTTTATATGGCAATGAAGGATCAGAAGGAATTAAATCCAGGTGTCAGGACTTGGTGAACTATTCTATTATGTTATGGGCAATGGATCACGAAGAAAAAACATTTGCAGAGTTAATTGACGATGCCTGATTTTCAATGGTTTTATGAATATGAGGTACGAGTAGAGAAGATAAAATATAATGGGACTCAAGGGAAAGGATGTTGTCCTTTGGGTACGCACGAAGATTCTAAACCCTCCTTTTCTTTCTCTATTGAAAATGGACAATGTAAATGCTTTTCATGTGGTTACAAGGGAAACGCATATTTATTAGCGAAACAACTGAATATGCGCAACCCCGAAAAGATGATTAATGGCGAGGTAACCAAAACTAAAGCAGCTAAACCGCCTATACCACCAAAGAAACCTAAAATAGAAGGGAACATTGAAGAGGTAGCTCAAGCCTATATAGATAATGTGCCGAAAGAACACATTAAATCTCTACCTAAACTAAAAGAGATGAAGGTAGGCTATACAGAGGATGGATTAAAGGTATTCAACTACCTGGACAAAGATGGAAACACGACAGGAATAAAGATACACAAGTCGTATTGGAGTCACGGAGATAAGTCTTGCCAAATATATGGACTTAATCTTTTAGGTAAGTATAAACGGGATGAACCTCTTATTATATGTGAGGGGGAAACCGATATGCTTGTATGTCCTAATAATAGTATTTCCTTTAGTGCAGGAGCGGGGTCTATCCCTGATCAAATATCAGACATCCTAGAGTTTAAGCACATATACATTGCATATGATAATGACTCGCCAGGAAGAGAAGGTGCAGAACGCCTGGCGCAACGGATTAAGACGGAGAGTCGGGGTATCAGAGTGTATATCTGTCAATGGAGTGAATACCTACCTGAAGGATATGATATACGGGATGAGTTTACCAAGTTCAAAGAGGATTCATCCTATAAGTATAAAGAACTAAAGGCTTCTATCACGAATGCGGTAGAATTTAAACTAGCGGCACGGGGGTACAATGTTATAGATACCTCGGAACTCACCAATACATATAACAAGCCACCTGATCCTATTATTCAATATCTCCTGTATGAAGGTGGTGTATCCCTAGTCGCTGGAACAGATGGAGTCGGTAAGACTTGGTTTGTGCTACAAATGGCGTATGCTATTGCATCAGGTACAGAGTTTTTAGGCTTTCCTGTAATGCAAAAAGAGGTATTATTAATACAATTTGAGTTATCCCCTGAACAACTATCCAACCGAGTGAAGGCAATGCAAGTGAACTTCCCTATGGGAACAAATGTGCGCATGGCTTTATTCAATGACGATGATATGATGTTTACGGATCAATGGCAGAAGATCAAAGATACTATTGAAGATATGGCACTACGAGATGGTGTGGTAATCGTGGACAATATATATACGAGTACCAACCAAGACCTATCCGATAACAATGCCTTGCAACAAATCCTGTCGATGATCCAACATATTAAGAGTACGACAGGCAACTCCATTGTCCTGGTGGGACATCACAATAAGAGCAACAACCACGATGAAGAGCCGATACTTACAAAAGGCTTAATACATGGGGGAAAACATTTAACCAACTATGTACACAATGTAATACAGATCGGGGAATCTACCCTAGCTACAGACCTTAGAAGAGGTAAGATAACCAAAGTAAGGGATGAGCATTGTGAATTGAATGGTGAACCCTTTAAATTAAATTGGAATCGAGAAGAAGTCTTATTTGAACGGGGGGCAGTAATCGTAAATGAAAAACTACATTGTGTAGAAGCCTCCGACAAATGGGAGATTGAAATCATAAAAGAGTTTTACGTTTATAGTAAGAAAGAGAAGTTTAATCGCAAAGAGATGTGGGGGTTTTTAGAAGCTTCCAAAGGTTGGATGCCTACCACTTACAATATAAATAATAAGCTTACCCGCTATTTAAAAACTATGGTAAAGTGGGGTTATATTATGAAAGAATCTCACGGATTATACTCATTTAACCATGAAGAAATGGACTAAACCCTATATGGTTATTTTATGGTTATTTGGTTATTTGGGGTGTTTTACTGATTTGGTTTCTCGAGGAATATAACCATATAACCACTATATAATGAACGGGGTTATTTGTTAACTAAAAAAAAGGATTCGATATGATATTTAGTGGATTAAAATTATGTGAGAAATGTGGAGTTTATGAATTTAGAAGGATCATAAAGTATAAACAAAATAGAAATATTCACCTGGATATTTGGTATTGGTCTAGCTTACCGAAGTATGGATTAACAAAGAAACCTTGCCCAAGTTGTAAACCTGAGCAAGATTATTTTAAGGTGTCTCGATATTATGGTTAACTATGTATGCTCTAAACATTTTGGACAGAGATCATAATCTTCATGCATCTCTTTACCGCAACATTCAGAAGTTTTGATTTCTTCATCATCTTCTACAAGCTGAAGTTTATTTTTTTCTCCTTTATGGAAAAAAGTAGTTGTTAGATTAAATAATTCATCAAACTCATTTGTAATTTCTTTATATGGGATCATGTCTTGATCTCCTCGACCATCAATGTTGTTCATTATATTTGAATGATTATTTTCAATCTTTCTTAATAATCTCCAACTCGACATCACAAGTTCGATTATCTGTTCTTCTTTTATTTCGATAGTCATTTTATTCTCCTATTTTCTACTTTTATTATATGTGCGGTTAACGAATCCCAATCTCGATCTGTCCAGGATGCTTGATATTTCTTTTTGTACTCTGCTGCCGAAGTCATATTCTTGAATGAACCATATGCCCAAGGATCGGTTGAATCTGAATAAATCATTACTATATACATATTAACCCCATTGGTCTACAATTGCATTTGCTATACCTGTGAATGTTTTACTTCTTAATTTCTGTCTTTCTGCTTTGGTTTTGGCTTTGCTTAATGCATCTGCGTACCATTTAGGGTGAGACTTACCACTTTTAAATGTTACTTTTTCACCCTTACCCACTACATTGGTATGGGTTAACAATGGTAAACCTTTTAACCATAAACAAGTAGTCTTGGTGGCTTCATCTCCAAAATGATATGGTTGTATGATTTGATCGGGTTTTCTAATTTGACTTGATATAACGGATACGGGATTTTCTACCGCTATTTTATCAATAGGTGCATCCATTAATTTCTGTACAAATTCTAATGCCTCTAATTGGTTCTTCCATCTTTCCTCATTCCGTGAACCATCTTTATTATACATCCATCTAGCACCGCTTACCGCTAAGTATGTACAAGGCGGGTGCGCTATCATCAAATCATATGTACCGCTATATGCTTCTTCTAATGCATCTCCTTGTATATGCCACTCAGGATGTCCTCCGCTTTCCGCTTGGAGGTCACAACTATATGCGTTATGACCTTTTTTTCTGAATGCTTTGGTTATGGTTTGGCTTTCTTCACAAGCTATTAATATTTTCACTTTTACACCTCCTTTTCATCATAATCTAAATATAAATCATAATGTTTATCTCGTTTTTTAATCTCCCAATCTTTGATGTCCATTAATAGTAAACCTTTATGTATGTTTAAGGTTAACCATCGTAAGAACTCAATTAGGTTCTTCATTGTTTTATGCGATGTGTAATACTTCATCTTAATTAACGCAGATATGCGTAGGTTTTTTGGTTTCGGTATCATAATACCCGTCTTTTCCTTTTTTCATCGGTGTAGGGTCAAATTTAACGCCCTCAATCCTATTACATTCATCATCACTAGCATATACTATGTCTAGGTTTCCGTATTTCTTTTTATAGCCTTGTAAGTTCTTAATTAATCTATCTAATTTCATTTTACTTGCTCCTGTTTAACTTGTTTAATTGCTTATTTAAAAGAATTGCTGTTTCTCGCCACTTATCACAATTTATACGCTCTAAATTAAGATCTCTTTGCGCTTTCATTATGTAAAAAATAAAGCCTATTATTAATATTGCTATTGTATTTTCCATGTTTTATTGCTCCTTGTTTAGTATTTCTTTGATTGATCTTTTATCAAATGGTAAGATATTATTAATATAGAATCTTTCACCATCTGTATTATTTAAAGTCTGTACCGCTTTTTTTATTTCTTTTAATGTGGCTCTTTTAGTCGCTTTCATGTTTATATATTCCTATAATCTAATTTGAAAAAGGGAGGGCGGTAACTTTGCGGAGTTCTTTAAATCCACCCTCCCACGGAGCAATTATTAATGTATTGGAATTACTATTTCTATATCTTTAAAAATTGTATTATTCCCGCAAGCATGACCGGCGCTTGTACAAGAGCCACATTCACCAGGACAGATGAAAATTTTCTTTTTAAATTGCTTTCTTATCTCTGAAATTTTACCTTTGACCGCTGTAAAATTACCTCGCACAAAATTTAATTTAGATAACGTTTTTTTCATAAAATCAAATTTTCCGCCATTGGACAAATTTAAAACATAATTTGAAGGGAATTTAAAACCGGCTTCATTTAGATCACTAAAAAGATTTAAACTTTTTGAGTATCCATAAGCATTAACAACGGGATTTTTTCTTAATAATTCCATCCAATTTTTAATATCATCAGTTGTTTTAAAATCTCCGTCTACATATAGTCTAAAATCTATTTTTTGAGCATTTTTAAACTTTTTAGTTTTTAATATTTTTTGGAGTTCTGATTCAATAATATTAAAATTATTTTGCATTAAAAGAGTATTTTGAAGTTGTCCAAAAAACACAGCCGGGTATCTCCAACCTTTTAAAGAATAGCAATAAACCAAGCATTCTAATGCACCGGGACAATTTACCACCGGTAAACTTGAAAAGGTTAAAAACGGGAGTTTCTTATTGCCTACTTTAAAAACTTGAAAAGGCAATTTTCCGCCATGTTCTAGCCATGCAACAAATTTGTTTAAGTAATAACCATTTGTTCCGGTTTTATGTTTTTTATTTGTTTGTAAAGTTTTTAAATACTTTAGCAATTGCACCGGCTCAAATGATAACCGGGCAATTTTATTTTTTATTTTATTGTTTAATTCCATTGTTTTACTACTCCGTTTGTTTTTTAAATGTTTAATTAAGGGCGGTTTAAAGTGTTTTGACTACAAACCGCCCTAACTTTTCCTATATAAAAGAGTTTATACTTCTAGTTTTTCAGATTTAATTTTTAATGAACCAATCATATTACCATTGCTATCATTAATACGATTGCTATAATCCCAACCGCTTTGTATTAAGCTTGTAACTTCTCTTTTAACTTGATCAACTACGTTTTGAACTTCTTTAATATTAATTTTTTCAAATGAATCGTTACTTTCAAATGCTTGATTATCTGTATTAAACTCAATTGTTATTTTCATATTGCTTATCACTCCGTATTTGTTAATTAATTGATGGCTAAGCTTACATATAAAAGTATATCATTCCTAGTAATAAATAGAAGTAACTATAAATAAATAGTATAATGAGACGGGCGCACCACCTGGAAATTAACTATAAGTATAATAAAAACAACAACTTATGCAGCTAAAGTGGTATGAAATCAGCGGGCGTATACATTATAAGGTGTCACAATGTGCGGGCAAATTACACGGGTCAACCACCCCCCCCATGCACGCTCAGCGACATCGGTAGGGTATGTATTATACTCTCCAGATATTT
>WLWH01000452.1_pt1 | contig 33215 bp, 18 predicted proteins | sample 6712741 | NCBI WGS metagenome assembly WLWH01 (sample SAMN12718694, study PRJNA515312) | sponge metagenome | isolation source: marine sponge | host: Mycale hentscheli | place: New Zealand: South Island, Marlborough, Capsize Point | collected 2003-05-01
AAATCTGTAATGATCTCCTTGCTTCGTAAGGGTAACACAGGTTCACAGATTCTTGAGATTCTTGAGGCTATCTCACAGGGTGCTAATGAACAGCAAGTCACACAAGTAGCTCATGAGCCAACACTTATGGAATTGGAGTTCTGATCACATAGGGGGTGGGTATTAAAGTTACTCACCTCTAATTGACCCCTATAGTGTACACATCACACAATCACATGACCAACACCAACTCCACACTCTCAAGTATTATCAACGATATGACTTCTACAGAGAACCATATTACACTAGGAGATATTATCCTTGACCAGATGAAGAACCTTACTCAAGAACAAAGAGAGGGACTAAGTTACACTGACACCTCACTTGATAGTATGACCCAGTTCAATATTGAGTGTGAAATGTATGTGTGGGGACAGTATGTCCTTCACGGGAGTATCGACCAAGACTCTCCACTTATTGGTAGGAATCTTTATAAGAATGAGAACAACACTACTATAGTCAGTGATTATTTCATTGGAGAGGTTGAGTGTATGGTTGAAGAGTTTGTATCAACCAGACTTCAATATGTGTAAGTCTTAAGTAACACATAGTAGGGGAGAGTTGTTGACACTCTCCCTTTCTTATTAAAGTTACTCACCTCTAATTGACCCCTATAGTGTATACATCACACAACCTCATGACTAACACCAACAACACACTGATTAAGTTTGACAAAGGTAACACTGACCATGTAATGTCTGGTCTGATTACTACACATTCTTCAGGTAATTTCACACTATGTGGAGAGTTCAATGGAGAAGGATTCAACCTCCTCATTAACCCTAACACCGGGGAGGTTGTTTTAGATCAGTAACACATAGTAAGGGAGAGTTGTTGACACTCTCCCTTTTTTATAGTAGAATAACAGTGTTAAGAATCGACAGTGATTCGTGGGTTTATGTGATATCCGGTTGGTTGCGTAGCGGTTGCCCTATAAGAAAATGCGGCTGCACTAACCTACAACGACACTCGAACGGCCTTTATATATTTTGCAGAATAAAAAAAGTTTCTATATAAAAAAATCCCCTATAGACCCGCGCATAAAAACCCCCCTATGAGTATTTCGAAGTTATATCACATATATTTGAAGGATGAATGTATCATGCCTTCGTTAGACAAGGAGAAGTTTAAGTATAACTGGGAGTGTTTGAATATGATGGTAGGGTTTATGAAGACTGACTATGTAGCTGAGGATCTCTCATATGAAGTAGTGGAAGTACTACATGTTAGAGAGGATATCAGTAATCTGTCAGATACTTGTCATTGACTTGACAGACACTAAATATCGAAGTATAATAAAAATTGAACTGGAGTGACACTACAGCATGGCTAAGGGATTTACAGTCAAAGCATCAACACCAAAAGCAAAAGAGCAAGGTCCTGAGTGGGATTATGATGCAATCAAAGAAAGAATGAGGGGTAAGGCAATTGTCTTTTGTCTACCTGGAAGGGGATGTAGTTATGCATTCATGAAAAATTTTGTACAGTTATGTTTTGATCTTGTACAAAACCAGATGAGTATTCAGATTAGTCAGGATTACTCGTCTATGGTGAATTTCGCACGATGTAAGTGTCTCGGCGCAAATGTATTGAGAGGGCCTGACCAAATTCCATGGGATGGTAAGTTACAGTATGATTATCAGTTATGGATTGACTCTGATATTATTTTCAACACTGAGAAGTTCTGGCAATTATGTGATGTAGCGTTAGGTGCTGATGGGACCGAGAGACCTATTAGTGCGGGGTGGTATTCAACTGAGGATGGTCGGACTACCTCTGTTGCACATTGGTTAGAGGAAGATGATTTCCGTAATAATGGTGGAGTGATGAATCACGAGATGGTTGATGGTATTAGTAAGCGTAAGAAGCCATTTACTGTTGACTATACTGGATTCGGATGGGTATTAATTCAGAAGGGTGTCTTTGAGAATAAGGGTATGACATATCCATGGTTTGCTCCAAAGATGCAAGTTTTTGAGAGTGGTGCTGTACAGGATATGTGTGGAGAGGATGTAAGTTTCTGTCTTGATGCAATTGAATCTGGATATGAGATTTGGTGTGATCCACGGATTCGTGTTGGTCATGAGAAAACCCGAGTTATCTAAGGTACGAATGGCTAATCAATTTAAGGTTGATCAATCCAAGGACTTTGCTTCAAAGATGACATTAATTACTGATGTAAGTAGTGAGAAGTATTTGAAGCAATACCGACAACATCTACAAAACCAAGTTCAATTAGAATCAATTTATAAGGAGCATTAAATTATGGCAAAGATTCGAAAGTCTCTATTGGGACAAACGATGATTGAATCCCAACCAAAGAAAACACGACAAGGTTGTGGTGCTCATACTAAGTACGCCGCAAGTAGTCGTAATGGTAAAAGGAAACGTTATCGTGGACAAGGACGAGGATAAGTATAAACTCAATGTTTGGGATGAGTGGTCATCTATTCATCCTCAAGATTTATGGGTTTATAATAAGTTACAAGTAAGTCGGGTATTAGGATATGAGTGTGGACCAGCTGGTCTTCTCGTACCTAGACCCGATTTTTATATTATAAGACCATGTATTAATTTTATGGGTATGGGTCGTTATGCTCGTATTGAATATCTTGAAGGTGATACTGAACATTTACATCCAGCTGAGTTTTGGTGTGAAGTATTTGAAGGAGAACATATGTCAGTTGATTATTATAAAGGACAACAGGAGTTAACTGTAAAGGGCGTGAGAGACCCCCAGGACCCTCTGTATAAGTGGAAGAAGTGGTATAAGGTAGATAGAGTAATACCATTACCTAAACTGTTACAGAACCTAGATTACAATTGGATTAATTGTGAATTTATTGGTAACAAATTAATTGAGATACATTTAAGAGGTAATCCAGATTTTAGATATAATAATGATTCAGTCATTCCAGTATGGGAAGGAGATAGTGTTAAGACCTACATAGAAGACAATGACTATCATCGATTAGGGTTTATTATAGATGGATAAGAATTTTCTAAGAGAAATTAATCACGATCAGAAGACACCAAAGAATACGAAGAAGGTTCGTGAGGATGGATTCTATGAAGCGAGTGAAGCTGATTATAAAGACTTCTGGGAGAATGAAGATACCACAGATAACAAACAGACATTGATTGATTAAAAGTTTAGGTTTGGTGTAATAAATAACTCATAATTGTTGTGGAAACATTACGTGCCTGTCCAAAGAGTCAGTCAAGGTTTTAAAGATATCAGTGCATCATTCAAGATTAATCCATTAAATCTTGATTTAATTGCATTGAGAAATGAGAATGCCATTGCACGATCAATTCGTAACTTGGTTTTTACAATACCTGGTGAAAAACCATTTCAGCCCAATGTTGGTTGTAATGTGACTAAGTTACTATTTGAAAATTTAGATAGACTTACAGCCAGTTCAATTGAATCGGAAATTAGGAACACAGTGAATAACTTTGAACCTAGAGTCCGTTTAACTGCTGTGATCGTCAATCCAAACTTTGATGATAATCTCTTTGAAGTTACTCTTAAGTATGACATTGTAGGTATCGATCTTCCTCGACAACAATTATCATTCGCATTACAGCCCACTAGGTAAATGCCCTTAGTCAATTTTAGCAACTTAGATTTTGATCAGATAAAGACATCCATCAAGGATTATCTCCGTGCGAATTCAAACTTCACGGACTATGACTTTGAGGGATCTAATCTATCAACTATTCTTGATACGTTAGCTTACAACACGTATATAACCTCATATAATGCCAATATGGTATCTAATGAGGTATTCATTGATAGTGCCACCTTAAGAGAGAATGTGGTATCTCTAGCGCGTAATATAGGGTATGTACCGAGATCCAAGAAAGCTCCTGTCGCGACAGTTTCTTTTACAGTCAACGTTTCAAACACCACAGCTGTAGCAGTCACACTTAAGGCCGGTGCAGTCATGGCATCTAGGTCAGTTGGTGTGAATAGTACGAAGAATTTTATATTTTCAATTCCAAACGATATTACAGTTCCAGTCAACTCTTCTGGATTTGCAGACTTCTATAATATCAAAATATATGAAGGAACATATGTTACACAAACATTTACTGTTGATAGTGCTAATGTAAATCAGAAATTTGTATTACCTAATTCTGGTATTGATACTGATTTGTTATCTGTTGTTGTAAGAGATACACAGGAATCAACAGTAACTCGAAAGTTCGAACTATTCAATAGTTTGTTTGATGTTACTGCATCGACTAGAGCATACTTTATTCAAGAGATTGGACAAGAAAGATACGAACTATTATTTGGTGATGGTATATTTGGCGTCAAGTTAGATAATGATAACTTTGTTGAAGCAAGTTATATCATTACTAATGGTCAATCAGCTAATAATATTAATAAATTTGCATTTATAGGTAATCTAAAATCTAGTTCTGGAGATACGATTAGTTCTGGTGTATCGATTGTAACTACGGAAGTATCTTCTGGTGGGGGTAAACCAATCGAATCGGTTGATTCTGTCAAGAAGTATGCTCCTCAAATCTATGCATCACAGAATAGAGCTGTTACTGCTGCGGATTATGAAGCATTGATTCCACAGATTTATCCTGAAGCAGAATCAGTTTCAGCCTTTGGTGGTGAGGATTTGACTCCACCTTCATATGGTAAGGTATTTGTAAGTATCAAACCATATAATGGTGTCTTCTTATCGAGTGCTATCAAACAAAATTTACAACAACAGATGAGGAAGTACTCTGTTGCTGGTATTTTATCTGAGATTGTTGACCTGAAGTATCTGTATATTGAACCAAACTGTAAAGTATACTACGATTCGAATCTGGCACCAACTGCATCATTCGTTCAAAACCTAGCCACAACTAATATTGTCAAGTATTCTGAGTCATCGGATGTCAATAAGTTTGGTGGAAGATTCAAATACTCTCAATTCCAAAAGGTAATTGACCAGAGTCATGAATCAGTAATGTCAAACATTACCAATATTGATGTTAGAAGAGATATTAATGCACAACTTAATACTTTTGCTGAGTATGAATTGTGCTTCGGTAATCGGTTCTATATAAGAAACCACGGACATGGTGCAAACTTCAATGGAAATCTCGTTGGGTACAATATTAAATCATCCGGTTTTAGTGTCAGTGGTATTAGTGGAACTGTATACCTTGGTGATAGTCCAGTTGGTAACTTAAGTAAGGGAACGGTATTTCTATTCAAACTGAAATCTTCGTCAGAACCATATATCGTCAGACAGAATGTAGGTACAATTGATTATGAAAAGGGTGAGATTAGACTTAACCCAATTAATATCATATCAACATTGGTGAATAGGGGAACTCCTTTGATCGAAGTTTCTGCATCTCCATACTCAAATGACGTAATTGGTCTTCAAGATCTCTATCTACAACTGGATGTAAATAATACAGTAGTTAATGTTGTTGCTGATAATATTTCTTCTGGAAATGATGTATCAGGAACCAACTACATTGTTTCTTCTAGTTACGGCTCTAACGTTTTAATTAGGGGTCAGTCCGTATTTCAAACTGATGTAGACACTACATCTACACAATCCACCCCACCTCCTAATGTAATTACCTCAGCATCAGTAGGTAGAACAACTACTACAAGTAGAAGAACCAGATCATCATCTTACTAATAAGAAGTCAGAATACAAATGACAGTAGATAGAGTTAAATTTCAAGAAATCGTTGAAAGTCAACTCCCTAGGTATGTTAGGGAAGACTTTCCACTACTAGGCGATTTCATTAAACAATATTACATCTCTCAGGAATTTGAAAGTGGTCCTATTGATGTCCTCAATAATATTGATCAGTACGTAAAAGTTGATCAATTATGTGATGTTGTTGATTCTACTAAACTTATTGGTTCATTAAATACGGTTGATACTACTATTGTTGTAAGTTCTACTGAAGGATTTTCGGATAATAATGGCATCATTCAAATTGATAACGAAATTATATTCTATCAATCCAAAACTTCGAATACATTTGTAGAATGTTCTAGAGGTTTTAGTGGAGTTACGACATATATTACTTCTGGTTCACCCGATGAACTGACATTTTCTTCAACAATTGCAGAATCTCACACCACCGGTGCGACTGTTAAGAATTTAAACATACTTTTTCTCAAAGAATTTCTTACTAAACTCAAAAGACAGGTGACTCCAGGGTTTACTGATAGAAATTTCTATACAGGATTGGATAAAAGAAACTTTATAATCAACTCTGATAGTTTTTATAAGTCAAAAGGTACTGAACAATCTTACGAAATACTCTTTCGAGCACTATATGGGGAAGATGTAGAACTTATTCGTCCATCAAAATTTCTTTTAACACCATCTAACGCAAATTATAAGGTCACTAAAGATTTTGTTGTAGAGCAACTTCAAGGTGATCCTCTTGATTTGAAGAATCTTACGATATATCAAGACCTAACTGGGGCCAGAGGATCTGTTACTAACGTTCAACAGATACCTTATGAGAATTTTCAGTTTTATCAGATCAGTATTGATTCTGGTTTTTCCCGAGATAGTGATGTAAGTGGTTCTATTTACGGTCAATTCAAACCAAATCCACTTACAAAAGTCCTAAATGAGGTAAGTGTTGGTTCAACTATCATCGATGTTGACTCTACAATCGGATTTCCCGAGTTTGGTAGTCTTAGTGTATTAGATATTGATGATAATGAGGTATCTATTGCATATAGTGGTAAGACTTTAAACCAATTTTTTAATACAAGTGGTGTTGTTGGTCAAATTGCGAAGAAAACTGACATAACTTTAGACACATATTCGTATGCATATGTTGGTATTAACACCAATCAGGAGATAAGGGTCAGATTTACTGCTGCAGTGAAGGATTTTATTCCCAATGGACCCAATTCTTACTACAAACCGCACGATACTATAGAACTGAAGTCCCTTGGATGGGAATCTGACACGAAAAAGTCAAATAATTACGTCTTAAATGTAAAAACTAACTGGGATGTTATAAAATCTAGTGTTATTGACGCAAATGCCTTTGTATATGAGTTCGAGTTTGCAAAAGACCACTTTTTAAGAGAGGGTTATGCCGTAAGATATGAGAATTTCGACGGAACTTACTCTATTTTTGGTACAGTTTCCAGAGTTCTTTCTTCAACAAGTATTAGAGTAACTTTTTCACAGCAAATTAACCTAAAAGGTCAGTTTGTAATCGAAAATCAGACATTGAAAGGTGAATCTCAGGTCCATCCTTACTTGAATAGTTATATTGCAAACGTTCAGAACACATATTCTAAGTATAATGACGATTTAATCATCGCATCCAACTCTATTGCGAAGTATGATAACCTTGAAACTAATCCATACGACAAGAAAATAACTTTTAGTGCAAATCTTCTTTCAACAGATGAACTAAAATTACCAGTTAACCCAACATCAAGACCTGATCATGGGTATTATACTGGTGATGCAGTGTATTTTACCTCTGCCGGAAATGGTTTTGAGGATATGCCAGACGCTTCGTATTTTGTTTTTAGAGTTGATGAGGAGACTATTAAACTTTCTAGAAGTAAAGCTGACTTATCTAGAAAAATTTATATCACATTTAATGGTTCTGTAGTTGATGCTTCTCTTGCATATCTAGATTTCTACGATAAGAACATAGAACCTCAAGGTCTGTATAGACAGATTTTAACCCCAATCAATGATGGTAATAATTATAATACCAGAGCCGGTTATACCGGTATGTTTGTTAATGGTGTTGAACTATTAAACTATAAAGCACAAAGTAGTGTTTACTATGGTGCAATCAATACCCTGTATATGACCGCCGGTGGGACTGGATATGACATTATCAATCCACCATTGTTATCAATTAAGGATGAAGTTGGTTATGGTGCCACTGGATTCTGTAATGTGAAAGGGTCACTTATAAGAATTGATGTAACAGACACTGGTCTTGGTTATTATGAACCACCCACAATCTCTATTAGTGGTGGTAATGGGTTCGGTGCTCAAGCTGAACCAAGAATGATTTCAATCAAACATGAAAATTTATTCTTTTCAGACTTTCCATCTCAAGTCGATCTTGTTAACAATACGATCACTTTTCCAAGTGACCATAAGTTTTTGGATGGTGAAGAGATAATCTACGAACCAAGAGGAACCGAGATTATTACGGGTCTTGCTACTGGTGGATCGTACTATGCCAGAGTTATTAGTCAAACTGCAATTAAACTTCATATTAATGAAGGTGATGCCTTTGTCGGTATTAACACGGTCAATCTCACCAAATATGGTTCCGGTACACAATACTTTGTTGCATCAGATCTAAAACAAGTTGTATCTTCTGTCGTAATTACTGATCCAGGACAAAACTACGAGAACAAGAGAAGAACAATTCCTGCGGTAGGTGTTAATACGGTATCTAATCAAGTAGAGATTGTAAATCATGGTTATGAATCAAAGGAAATTGTAAGATATACAAGACCGGAGACTGGAGATAGGGTTATTGGTTTAACAGAAACTGCCGATTACTATGTCGTTAAAGTTAATGACGATGCATTCTCGTTGACAAAGGTCGGAGTAGATCCCGTTGCAACAGATTATTACTTTGACAATGGTATTATTATTAACTTTGGTAATGAGGGACTGGGTTCTTTCAACTATCCACCAATTACAGTAACCGTTGAAGGTGCCGCAGCATCTTACGATAAGTCGTTTGTTGAAGATTTTCAGGAACTCTTCATAATCGAATCGCCCATTGAAGAAAATATTACGACTCCGGTATTCGTTCTTGCATGGACAGATACCGAAGCAGAAATTACGACTAACGGTGTAGTACCAGATCAATTCTTTGTAGAGGTAAATGAGGGTTCTAACTGGTTAATTAGTGATGATCCATTCATTGGTAATATTCTTTTGTATGAAGCCAAACTACAACCAATTTTTAGAGGATCTATCGAGACTATTGATTTAACTTCAAATGGTGTTGGTTATGGTTCTTCGGATATTGTTGATTTTGTAAGGCAACCAGAAATCACATTTGATGCCGGGGTTAAGGCAAAATTGACTCCTATCATCAATAATGGTCAAATTGTGGAAGTTGTTGTTAATACTCCAGGTAGTGGATATAATTCTCCACCAGATTTACAGATTGTTAGTGAGACCGGTAACTATGCCGTTCTAATTCCAATCATTGAAAATGGTTCTATTAAAAATATAATCATATCAAAAGGTGGTACTGGTTATGTTTCTGGAAAAACTTCGGTTAATGTAATACCATCTGGTGGTGGTGCCAGAGTAAATGCAAATATCCAGGCTTGGAATATAAACTTGTTTGAAAAGAATTTCAATAACATACTTGATGATGATGGTGTTATTGAAGAAAATCTCTCCAATGAGTCATTACAGTATTGTACTACATATGCACCTAGAGCTCTTAGAAGAAGTCTGAATGTAGTAAATGGTTTTGATAAAAATAATGAACTGTATGGTACATTTGACTTAAGTTTTGATCCCCAGACTGGTGAAGAAGTTAATAATGTTTATCACTCCCCTATTGTTGGATGGGCATATGATGGAAATCCAATCTATGGACCATACGGATTTAAGAACATTGACGGTACTGGTGATATTTCACGAATGATTTCTGGGTATAAATTGCAAAGAGTTCAAAAGGGTAGACCTCCATATGGTTCATTCCCTAATGGATTTTTTGCAAATGATTATATATTTACTGGTGAGGGTGATTTAGATATTCATAACGGAAGATTCTGTGTAACCCCAGATTATCCAGATGGAGTATATGCATACTTCTGTACTATTTCAGGAGAAGTTGCTTCTAGTGGTCCATTCAATAACTATAGGACTCCAGTATTTCCTTATGTTATTGGTGACACGTATAAGTCAACACCTATTGCATTCAACTTCCTAACAAGATCTAATCAGACTGATTATGATATTGAAGGTAAGGGATGGTTTAGAAATACTAAGTATTACTATACAAATGGTGGACAGAGTGGATATGATTATATTTTCAATTCTAACACAATAAGAAAACAAACTATTGATGTTACTGCAACATCTGCAGGAAGTGTTGACTCTGTTACAATCTTTGATCGTGGTAGTGGTTACAGAGTTAATGATAAGGTTATATTTAATAATACTAAAACTGGTGGTAGTAACTTAAATGTTAAGGTTTCCGCGGTTGGCGGTAAAAAAGTAGATACTGTAAGTCTTGCAACAACTTCTATTGAAGATGTTGAAATTTATTCAAATACTAGTTCTAATCAATTTATTGGTCTGACTTCTGCACCACATAATTTCCTTCCTGGTAACATCATCTTTATCGATGGTCTGTCTGGGACCTATAAGAACCTACAGGGTTCTTACAGTGTTGGCGTAAGTAGTGACAGATGGTACACTTCGTTAGGTATCTCTACAGGCCCTGTAACGGGTATTGTGACATATGTGTATGTTTCTGGTTCACTTGATGAATCTATTATAGAACCTGACGATATTCTAAGAATTGAATCTGAAAAACTTAAGGTTCTAAACATCGATAAAATTTCGAGTAGAATTAGAGTTATAAGAGGTTACGATAATACTTTTGCAGTTGCACATAGTGCCGGCACATTGGTTCGAAATGACCCCAGAAAACTGGCATTTACTGCAACAGGTATTGTTACTACAAAAGAACTAACAACCAATAGACAACTTTATTTTGAACCAAACGAGGCAATAGGTCTTGGTACTGCAACTGTTGGTACTGCAACAACATTAGTTTTTGCCAATCCAGGTGTAGGTCAAACTCAACAGAGAGTTGGGCAACAACAAATCTATATCCCAGATCATAGATTGGGATTGAACACTCCTATCGTCTATTATACTAATGGTGGAACAACTATTAGTGCCTGGAGTGGTATCACTAGTTCTAATATATTCCCACTAGAATCGAACAGAAATCTTTTTGCAGTTCCTATCAATAAGGACATACTAGGTATTGCAACAGTTCGTGTTGGTATTGATAGTATTTCTGGAGAATATGTAGGGGTCAATAGTGAGACAGGTGGTCTTCTGTACTTTACTACTTCAGTTGGTCTTGGTAGTTACCATAGTTTTAAAACTAATATTTCATCAGTATTGAGTAGTAGATTCTCTAAAAATGTTGTTACTGTTTCTACGGCGAGTACACATGGTATAAAAGTTCGTGATAGAATTACTACCGATGTAAACCCAACTACGACCACAGAAATATCGGTCATTTATGATGATTATAATCGAAGAATAGTATTTGATCCTGATACTATTGAACCCGCAGGAATCAATACCGTATTTGATACTTTTACTGTTCCTGAGAACAAGTATCAGATTGGTGATAAGGTTATCTACAGTTCAGTAATACCCGATCCTAGTCTTTCTAACAAAGGTCTTTATTATGTCTATGTCTTCAAGAATGATCAGATTAAATTAGTTGAGTATGCTTCTGAATTAGGAAAAGAAAATCCAACATTTGTCAATATAGGAACTGCACATACTACAACAATCTCTAGGATTAATCCTGCAATCAAAGTTCAAAAAAATCAGAATTTGAAATTCAATCTTTCTGATGATTCTTTATCGTTTACTAATGCTGGTGCTAGATTTGCAGCATTTGATATGTTCATCTACAGTGATTTATCATATGCAAATAAATTCTGGATTGCACCAAATTCCGATTCATTTGAAGTTACTAAATCTGGAGCTGTTGGTATTGATACTGATGCAAACTTAACTCTTTATGTTAGTGACAATATCCCCACTAATCTGTGGTATAACTTTGAGACTGATAATATTGACATCAATCTTCCCGTAAAGGTAAGAAGGTATACGGACACTTCAGTTTATAACAATAATCAAATCAACACCACAAATAATAAATTTGACGGTAGTTACAGTGTTGTAGGTGTAACATCTATGACTTTTGACTATAATATACCTTATAGTAGAGATACTACTAATCTGTATGACCCAACCACTGCGATTCTTAGTTACACTACGAATTCTAGTAATACCGTTGGTCCTATTTCGAGATTGACCATCTTAGATGGTGGTAGAGGTTACAGATCTCTTCCTGGTTTTACTTCTGTAAGAAGTTCTACTGGTACTGGTGCCCTACTACAACCATCAAGTACTACGATTGGTAATATTATATCAACAAAAGTTAACTACATTGGTTTTGGTTATCCATCTGATACAACTCTGAATGCTTCTGGTAACTTGCCAGAGATTTTAAGAATCGAACCTTTGGTATCATTCGAGTCTATTGGTATTAGTTCTGCTGGTTTGAATTATTATGAGGCTCCTGAACTTGTTGTAGTTGATGGTGCATCAAAACTACAGATAACTGATGTAAAACTAGATTATGAGTTAGATGACACTGAAGTTACTATTGTAGAGAACACTATCTCACTGAACAATGTCACTCCAGAAATTATTCCTATCAATAATTCAAATGGATTCGGTATTAGTTCTATTAGTTACAACTCGGTATCAAAAATTGTAAGACTGTCACTATCTAAACAGTTTAGTGATCCTCAAGACTGGCCATTTAAGGTTGGTGAGACAGTAATTGTTGAAAATATTGCGATTGGGTTTAATACTACAGGAAAAGGTTATAATTCAGAGAATTATGATTATGCATTATTCACTCTAACTGCAACTGATAGTAATCTTGGTGGATCTGGTTCATATATCGAATATGATCTTTCAGATTATCTTGGTGATGGAGAATCTCCCGGTGAAGTAACAACCTTTGCAGTAGGAAAAGTAACTCCAAAGACATATTTCCCAATTTTTGACATTAAACTCAAAATTTCAGATTTCTTTGATGGAGAAAAGGTTTCAAATGAAGGTAGTGTAGGTGTAGTAGAGAGATGGGATCCTGTTAGTGAATATTTGTTCGTTTCTACTAATTCAGATTTCGAAGTTGGTAGTATTATTGAGTCCGAAACATCTCAAATCAAGTCTAGAGTTAAATCCAAGATTGATTTCAACTCTACCATTAGTATTGGTGCAGGAACGACATTTATTGATGGTTGGCAATCAAATTCTGGTTTCTTGAATGACAATTTACAAGTCATTCCTAATAATGAGTACTATCAGAACTTCTCATATTCACTCAAATCTAGAATTCCTTATAAAACTTGGGATGACCCAGTAAGTTCTCTTAATCATACTGCAGGTTTTGATAAATTTGCAGATTTGGTCGTCGATAACAATGCTCCTAGCAATACATCGCCAAAAGAAGTAACTATCGATACGGTGGTTGATCTTGTTGGTGAAGGTAATCTCTATTGTTTCCCAGATTTTGATGGTGCAACAGAAACTACTATTGATGTTGTCAATGGTAAGACTGTATCAGACCAAATTATATTCGAAAATCGAATTTTACTAGATTACTTCGAATCTAGAGGTAATAGAGTATTAGAACTGGATGATATTAGTGGTCAATTTAACAGTAATGCAAGAGATACAAGATATTCTATTGTAGACTTCTTTGATAATAAATTCTACTTCAATAAGTTCTTTACTTTGGTTCAGGATAGAGAAGTTAGAAACAGAAAACAGTCTAGTATTGTTTCTGTGGTACAAGATGGAACTAGGGGTTATGTTAACCAATATGGTACGTTAGACACTGCAATGTCTTTGGGTTATTTCGACTATATTGGTGCAGGTACTAGTACATGGGGTCTCACCTTCTATCCAACTCTGTTTAAGTATAATAACTACGATATTTCTTACTTCACTTTCAGTGGACTGAATGATGTAACTGGAATTGGAACTCAACAAATCGGTAATGTAGTTAAAATTTCTACTGCGAGTACTAATGTATCCGTTGCAACTACTACCAATCTGGTATCAATTTCCTCTACCTACAGAGCTGCAAAACTTCTTATTCAAATGGAAGATGCGGAGAATAACTACTATGGTAATGAACTTAATATCCTTCACGATGGAACAAATGTAACTACTCTTCAATATGGTGCAATTGATAATAAGGTTGGTCTTGCGGGTCTACCAAGTTCTGGATTTGGAACATATAATGCATACATTTCTGGTGGACTTGTAAAAGTTGACATTATTCCAACTGTAGGAACTGCGGTTACTGCAAATGTAAGTATCGTATCTATTGCTGACAACAGTGCTTCTGGAGTTTCTACATCAAATCTTGTAGTTACTAATCTATCGTCTTATTCTAAGTCTATTACCTCTTCGGGAACCCCTGTTGAAAATATTGTTGCTTCTTACTCATCACCATTTAATTCTGAATACTTTATTGTATCGGTAGAGGACACTACAAACAACGAATATGAGATGTTTGAGGTAAATGTCCTTGATAATGATACTGTAAACAGAATTGTAAAATATGGTGATATTAGAACGAATGTAGGTCTTGGAACAGTTGGTGTTACGAATAGTAGTACCGAAACTCATCTCGTATACACACCAAATCCAAATATCAATGTCGAAGTAAGAGCATTTGGTATTTCTCTTAAGAATTTCAACAATATCGTTGGTATTTCTTCAATTGACCTCAATAATAACATTCTATTCTCTGAATATGGAACATACACTGGTACAGAGTTCGATAAAAAGACCTCATTCAAGTTACAATCAAATAATCTAGATGTATTCCAAAGAAGTTTTGTCGGGAACAGTACTTCTGTAGTCAATACTACCGGCAATCAAGTTATCTTGGAAGACCACTTCTTCGTAACCGGTGAGAAAGTTACCTACGATTACGAAAACTCTATTCTATCAACTACAAACGCCATTGGGATTGGTACGACAAGTGTAGCGGGTGTATCTACTGATAAACTTCCGTCTACTTTGTATATTGTCAAATATAGTGAAAAGTCTGTAGGGTTTGCAAAAAGTGCAGCAGATGCATTGAGTACAGTTCCTGTTGTATTTGATTTAACCTCTGTTGGTATTGGAACATTCCATAAAATTACCGCAACTAATCAGAATGCCAGAGCATTGTTGGCAATTGACAATATGGTTCAGTCACCTGTAACTGAAGTGAATATTGAAACCCAGTTGTCTGAAAGTATTGTATTTGATGTAGATTTTGATGTTGTTGGAGTTACTTCATTCAAGGCAAATGATTTACTTAAGATTGATAATGAGATTATGCTTGTTCAGAACACGGGAGTTTCTTCTGAGAATAGTCTCAAAGTTCTACGAGCACAGATGGGAACACAGGTTGCATCACATAACATAGGAACTTCAGTCAATTTACTTGGCGGTAACTACAATATTGTCGATAATACAATCCACTTTGCTTCTGCACCATTTGGAGCAACTCCAATTGGAACTACTACAGCAGGACCTGATAACGTAGATTGGGTTGGCGTTACCACGTACTCAAGTTTCCAAGGCAGAACCTTTATGAGAAGTGGTATTCTTAATGATGACCTTGACACCTATGCGACCAACTACACATTTGATAATATTCAAAGTGGGTTCAATGGTCAGAGAAAAGTATTTACTTTGACTCAGAACGGTGAGAACTTAGTTGGATTTGCAACCAACCAGGCGATAGTATTAAATTCAAACATCCTTCAAGAACCTCTGGGTGGTCAGATAACATCTGGTGACTATAGTTTCCTTGAAGTTGCAGGTGTTACGAGTATTACATATCTCGGTGATAGTGTTTCATCTGAAGAAGACCCGAATAAGGCTTCAATTCCTAGAGGAGGAACACTCATCTCTGTTGGTTCTACTCCAGGTTTTGGTTTCCAACCATTAGTTGGTGCTGGTGCTTCGGTATTTGTCAACTCTGGTGGTACAATCAATTCGATTAGTATTGGTAATAGTGGTTCTGGTTATAGAACGGGTATTCAAACTAATGTAGGTGTTGGTATTATTACATCATCCAACGGAGATGTTCGAGTTATTGGTATTGGTACTGCAAATATTGTTGATGGTCATGTAGATAGTATTGACCTTTATAACCTTGGTTCCAACCTTGACTTCAACAATCCACCTGTTGTTGTGATAGACAAACCTCTTGGTTACTCAAATATTCCTTTGGTCTATAGTTCTAATTCTGCACCTGGAGTTGGTACTGGTGCAAGAGTTGATATTGTTGTTGGACAAGGTTCTAGTGTTATCAATTTTGATATTGTAAGTGGTGGTTTTGGGTATAATGTTGGGGATAAACTCAATATTGCCATTGGTGGTACAACAGGTGTTAAGACTGACTCAAGTCTTCCATTCATTCCGTTTGAGTTAAGTGTCACTGACGTATATCGAGATACTTTTAACGGGTTTACTGTTGGCGAACTTGATGTATTTGATAGTGTCAATGATTTGTTTGACGGTTTAGCTACAAAATTCCCTCTTACGATTGCAAATAAACAATTTGCAATTGAAGCCAAGAAAGGTTCGAACATCAATCTTGTTCAAGCATTAATCGTAACAATCAATGATATTTTACAAGTTCCTGAAATTTCATATAACTTCACTGGTGGTGGTTATGTAGAATTTACAGAACCTCCCAAGAAGGGTGACACTTGCAAAATTATCTTCTATAAGGGTACTCCAGATGTTGACGTTGTTTTTGTTGACATTCTAGAAACCGTTAAAATTGGTGATACATTACAACTGAAGAATGATATCGCAAAAGGTCAAACTTTTGGATTATATCAAGACCCAAGAGTAGTGACCGGTATTACCACTTTGGATACTGTAACCACTCTTGCATATAATGGTCCGGGTGTTACTACAAATACTGCACTGGTAAGACCCGTTACTTGGTGTAAACAAACAGATGATATTACGATTAATGGTGACTTCGTAACTAAAGATAGAATTGACCAGGAACCTTACATCTATCCTGCGGCATATCTAACCTCATATGTTGGTTTCACTAGCGTGTATGGTTATGTTGATAGTATTAGACCGTTGTTTAACTCTAGTAGTGAAACAAATCTTCTAGATTATCAAGATAAGATTGTAATTATTGACCAGGGAACTATCGATGTTGCAACTGCTACTGCATCCACCGGTGCTGGTGGAATAATCACATCATTTACGGTAAGTAATGTTGGTGCAGGTTATTCCTACTTAACAACTCCTGTAGTATCAGTTTCTTTACCAGATGAACTCAATGGAACCAGAGCAACAGGTATTGCTTCAGTAACCGGTGATGGTGTGGTATCGATTTCTGTATCTAATGCAGGAACAGGATACACTCAGGCACCTAGTGTTCTTATTCAGCAACCTTCTGTCAGAAGAGAGAAAATTGGAATTACCTCATACTTCGGTGATTATGGTAATATCGTTGGTTATGCACATTCCGGTATCAACACCGCGTTTATTGAACTGTATATCCCAGAAGATTCTTATATGAGAGATGATTCTATTGCAGGTGTTGCAGTTACGGTCAGTCAATTGATTCCTGGTGATTTCTTCATCGTCAATGATTCGAATGTGGGTATATTTACTGATAATAACTTTGATGGAATATATTATGTTAAGAATGCGGAAAATGTAACCAAGAATCTTTCAAGTATTGGTCTTGGTGTCACTGTTGTTCGAAGAATTGAGTTCACAAGTCAAGGTTATTCTTCTGGTTCTGGTACATTTGATAATTCCCGTATTTTCGGTGAATACACGTGGGGTAAACTACAGTTCATAAACAGAGTTCCTACAACGGCTCTAGAATTCTTCCCTGAAGGATATAGTGGATTGTCATCATCACCTCTTGTACAAAGATTTGAACCTTTGAAATTCAATAATTATAATGTTTAGATAAATACAAACATAGAAAAGGATTCTGTATAAAAGATGGCATACCAAGGTATTAATACGGGTTCATCTCCCAATAGTGGAACAGGTGACTCACTTATTGCAGGTGCCGAAAAGATTAATAGTAATTTTGTTGAAATTTACAACATTGTTGGTAATGGGTCAGCAACCTTTGTTGGTATTGTAACTCAAATTACTGCGGGTACTAATGTCAGTATTAGTACCTCATATGGTTCTGTTGAAATATCTGCACCTACACCATCTCAGATAAACACTACAAACTTGAATGTAAGTGGTGTTTCCACATTAGGTGCTATCTCAGTAACTGGTGCAACATCAATAACTGGAGCAACATCAATTGTTGGCGTCACATCAGTAACTGGTTCAGTATTGATTTCCGGTATTACCACACTTGCGAGTAGTGGTGGTATTACTACGACTGGTGGTGACCTTTATGTTGGTGGTGATTTATATGTACTAGATGATGTCGTCTATGATGAAGTTACCGGTAGAAACCTGAATATTACTGGTGTTGGTACTGTAGCAGTATTGGGAGTTAGTAGTACTTCAACATTTACTGGTAATGTAAGTCTTGGTTCATCTCTAAATGTAAGTGGTGTTTCAACATTTACTGGTAATGTAAGTCTTGGCTCATCACTATTGATGGGAGACGACAAACAATTTATACTAGGTGAGCAATCAGAATTTACTATCTTCCATAATGACTCTGATGGAAATGTCATTAGGGCCAATGTCGCCAGTTTAAATGTTAAGGCAGACACCCAAAACTACACTAGTGGCGCCGGAACAACTCAGGTCATGGCAACCAATGTTGATGGTAACTTTGGTGTTGAATTCTACTATAACAATAACAAGAGACTTGAGACACTACATGGTGGTGTAAATGTGCAAGGGTACTTTAAGGCATCTGGTATCTCTACTCTTGGTATTGTTACTGGTGCAACATACTATGGTGATGCATCCAATATCACTTCGGGTAAATGGAATCTTGGTGCAGATGGTAGTACTCACTATCAATTCACTGGTCCTGGTGGGTTAAGTGCTACAGCCGATCCTGTGATATATCTGGCAAGAGGACAAAAGTACGAATTTGTCAATAATATGGGTGCTCACCCATTTGAAATTAGAGTATCAAATGGTGGTGCTGCTTATACTAATGGTATAACGGTACAGGGAACTACATCAAATGGAACTACAACTTTTGATGTCCCATTTGATGCACCAAACTCACTATATTATCAATGTACTGCTCATGCGGGTATGGGTGGAACTGTTGTAGTATATCCCGACCTGTTTACAGTCTAAATAACAAAAAAGTCCGGTAAAAATGGCTGCGATAATTACAGATCAATTACGTATTTTGAATGCGAAGAATTTTGTGGATGATGTCCAAAATTCTTCTAATTCTTATTACGCGTGGATTGGTTTACCAGACCCTGCAGATTTTCAAAGTGACTGGGACTCGAATCCCCCGGCACCGAAGGATAGTTTAGATCAATCCAATGATTATTGGGATACGATGTTGGCTCTTAAGAGAATCAACTCTACTGATGTAAGTCAGGTTGTTAGAAAGATTGTATGGCAGTCTGGAACCACATATGATATGTGGAGAAATGATATTACAAGGGATAACCCATCTCTTCCATCTAACTCATATGACATTTATGACTCAAACTTCTATGTAATGAATAGTGAGTATAAAGTTTATATTTGTCTGTTTAATAATGCAAACCCAGAAAATAGTTATAGAGGTGGTCCATCACTAGACGAACCAAACTTTACTGACCTAGAGCCTAGAGAGGCTGGTAGTAGTGGTGATGGATATATCTGGAAGTATCTTTATACCATCAAACCAAATCAAATCATCAAATTTGATTCTACAAGTTATATTGCGGTACCAACTGATTGGAATACTAATGCTTCTTATGCTCCAGTAAGAGAAAATGCTGCAAACAGTGGTGAAATTAAAATTGTAACTATCAGAAATCGTGGTGTTGGTATTGGAACCGCAAATGTTACCTATACCAGAGTACCTATTCTAGGTAATGGTAGGGGTGCAGAAGCTACTGTTGTTATTAATAATGATGCAAAGGTAGAATCTGTTACCGTTTCTAGAGGTGGTAATGGTTATACTTTTGGTACACTAGATTTGAAGAGTGGTGGCGTACCAAATGGAACAATTGCTCCAATCTTTGATGTAATCATTCCTCCTCCTGGAGGTCATGGTGCTGATATTTACTCTGAACTGGGTGCATATAATGTTCTGTCTTATGCACGATTTGAAAATGATACCCAAAACCCTGACTTTATTACTGGTAACCAATTTGCCCGAGTAGGAATTGTAAAAAACCCAACAAATTACAATTCTTCGTCAGTTCTTACCAAAGACAAGGCAAGTGCTTTGTATGCACTCAAATTGGTAGGTACTGGTTATAGTGAAGCAGTATTTGCTGCGGACTCCTTTGTAACTCAAACTGTTGGTCTTGGTTCTACTGCTGTTGGAAAAGTTATTTCTTATGACAATCAGACCGGTGTTCTAAAATATTGGCAAGATAGAAGAACTTCTGGATTTAATACTGACGGAACAAAAAATACTGTTCCTGTCTATGGATTTAATCAACTAGAATTTACTGCATCACCTACTAATGGTGGTACGATTAGTATTGTCCCTACTTCGGGTAATACTTTAAGTATTGATGTGGACTTTACTGGTGTTTCAACGGCAATAAATAGTAGGACATACTACTTGGGTCAGGAATTCGCAAAAGGAGTATCGAACCCAGAATCTCAAAAATATTCTGGTGATATCATTTATGTTGATAATAGACCTTCTGTTACCCGATCCTCTTCTCAGAAAGAAGATGTTAAAGTTATCTTGCAATTCTAAGAGATATGCCACAGGAAACTAATCTAAACGTCGCTCCATATTTTGACGACTTTGATCCTAAACAAAATTATTATAAGATTCTTTTCAAACCTGGCTATCCAGTTCAGGCTAGAGAATTAACTGGTCTGCAGTCAATTCTTCAGAATCAAGTCGAAGACATGGGTAACCATTTCTTCAAAGAAGGTGCTAAGGTTATTCCTGGTGATTTGACTTATGTCAAAAACTTTTATGGAATTCAGATTGAACCCGAGTTTCTTGGCATACCTGTAAGTGTATATCTTGATCAGATAGTTGGGACGATTATTACTGGACAATCGTCAAATGTAACTGCACGTGTTGTAACTTATATTACTGAAGGTGAATCAGATAGAGGAACTTATACATTATATGTTAACTACGAAAACTCATCTTCTGAGGAAGATGTAAGTACTTTTATTAGTGGAGAAGTTTTAACCACAAGTACAAATATTAATTACGCATCGACTTTCATTGCATCTGGCGAAGGATTCTGTTCTACAATCCCTCAAAATGCTCCTGTTATCGGTTCGTCTTTCAACCTTTCACAAGGAATTTATTTCCTGAGAGGTTATTTTGTTGATGTTGCAACTCAGACTCTAATTCTTGATCAGTATAGTAATACTCCATCTTATAGAGTTGGTCTTGATGTTGTTGAGGAGATTATTTCTTCCGACGTTGACCCATCACTGAATGATAATGCACAAGGATTTAATAATTATACTGCACCAGGTGCAGATAGACTTAAGATAACAGCAGTATTGGCTAAAAAGCCTCTCGACAATTTTGATGAAAGTAACTTTGTTCAACTTTCCGAAGTCAGTAATGGTACTCTAAGACTAATCAATAGAGATACCGAATATAATTTTCTAGGTGATGAGTTTGCAAAAAGAACTTTTGATGAATCTGGTCATTATTATGTAAAAGAATTTGTTACTACTGTAAAAAACAGTCTGAACAATGAAGAAGGAAACAGAGGAATATATAATCCCGGTCAAACTACCGAGTCTGGAAATACACCAGATGATAATATTGGAGTCTATAAAATTTCTCCTGGTAAGGCATATGTCAAAGGTTATGAAGTAGAAACTATCGTACCTTCTCTAATTGATTTTCCAAAACCAAGAGCAACTAAGCAATTAAAGAATCAAGGTCTTAATTTTGGTTTCGGTCCAACTATAGCACTTAATAGAGTTTTTGGATCTCCGACTATTGGTATTAATACCACAAATACTCTGAGTCTTAGAAGTAGAAGAGTTGGTTCAAATCAAGAAACTGCACCAGGTAAAGAAATTGGTATTGCAAGAATCTATGACTTTGCACTTGAGTCTGGTTCTTATGACACAAATTTCCCAGACTTGAATGTTTGGGATCTCTCACTCTTTGATGTTCAGACATATACTGATATTACACTCAACGAACCAGTAACACTCAACACATCTTCCTATGTGAAAGGTGAGTCAAGTGGTGCAACTGGATTCCTTAAGTATTCTGTGAGTGCAGGAACAGCAATTACTGCATATAGTGTTGAGGGAGATTTCTTTAAAGGTGAGAGACTTCTATTCAATGGTGTTCTTGAAAACGCAAGATTTGTTACTGAGTCAACTAACTTCTCACTGTCGGATACTAAATCAGTATTTGGTATTGTAGGAACTGGCAATACATTTACTGCGGACATTATCCAAACCCCAGTTTACGATATCGGTAATGCAACATGTTCGCCAGAAGTTGGTAACTCTTCAAGAATTTCAATTCCAGTAGATCCTGGTTTCTCTTTCGTTGGTATTGTCACTGTTGGTAACCTCGTAAGATTCTCTAGAACTAATCTGGATACTGCAACATTTACACGAGTGATTGGAGTTGGTAGAACCAATATTACAGTCGAGGGTGTAACAACAGTCAGTGGTATTTGTGATGGTAGTCTTCCTACAGGAAGTAGTGAAGCTATTTCCAATGTACAAATAATTAGTACTAGGGCCCAAAGAAACGCCGGTTCTGGTAATATTACCGATAACGAATCACTGTATAGTGCATTCCCCAAGAGTAATGTCGCATCGGTAGATTTAATTGATTCTGATATTATCATTAGAAGACAGTATAATACAAATATCACATCTAACTCTACTGCGGTTATCAATGCCGGAGATAACGAAGTATTCTTACCCTTTGATGAAGAAAGATATACTTTAATCAGGTCAAATGGTCAGACGGAAGTTCTTACCCAAGATAGATTTGTATTTACTAATGGATTTGCATCAGTTCAAATTACTGGTCTGGGTGCAAACGATGTCAACACTCAACTGATTACCACAATTAAAAAAAGTAATGTTATATCTAAAACTAAACTGAATTCTGTTTCAAACAGTCTTGTTATTGACAAGTCAAGTTCATCTGCCTCTGGTATTGGTGCTACAACTCTAGATGATGGATTGGTTGCAGGAGATTATCCATTCGGAACAAGAGTACAGGACGAAGTTATTTGTCTGAATACCCCAGATGTGACTAAGATTTATGGTGTATTCCAATCTGATGATGTAGGAGACCCTGTTTCTCCATACATGACACTATCTCAAATGGATGGTGTTAGTGGAACAACTAATGATTTACTTATTGGTGAGACACTGACTGGTCAAACTAGTGGTGCTAAGGCAATATATGTCGAGAAATTTACAGATACTAAAGTATATTTCATTTACTTGAATAGTTCGACTTTCCAAAATGGAGAAATCGTATCTGGTAATCTGTCTTCAACTAATGGTATTGTAAGTAGTGCAAATCTTGGTTCTAAAAATATCACCAAAGATTTCAAGTTCTCTAATGGACAGAAAGGTGGATACTATGATTATTCAAGAATTATCAGAAAGGGTTCTGCAGGAATTCCCTCTAGAAGACTGAGAGTTTACTATCAACATGCACATTATGATTCTGCAGACCAAGGTGATATCACCACAGTAAACTCATATAATAATTTCGATTATGCAAAATTGTCCACAGTAAATGGACATAGAAATTCTGATATTATTGATGCAAGACCTAGAGTAACTGACTATACCGTTGTTGCTGGTGCAAGATCACCACTGGAATTTGATGGTAGAAACTTTGCAGATGATGTTGATGGGAATCAACACAGTTCTACCCATATTATTGCTTCCGATGAAGTAATGACTCTTGGTTACGAATATTATCTCCCAAGAGCAGATAGGATTTATATTGATAAATCTGGTTCTATAAGTGTAATTGAAGGTACTCCTCAGGACCAACCAAGACTTCCTGATAGTATCAGTGGAGCAATGAATATTGCGAATGTTTTCCTACCTGCATACTTGTATAATACTTCTGATGCAAAAATTAATTTTGTAGAGCATAAGAGATATCAAATGAATGATATCGCCAAACTTGAGCAGAGAATTAAAAATCTTGAGTACTACACATCCTTGAGTCAAATTGAGACGAATACTCTTAATTTGTTTGTAGAAGATGCAAATGGCAATAACAAATTTAAGTCTGGTATTTTCGTAGATAACTTCTCTTCCCTTGAACCACAAGATTCTACGATTGGTATTAAGAATAGTGTTGATACTAAGAAAGGTATCCTAAGACCTTCCCATTATACTACTGCAATTAATCTTCAGCTAGGAACAACTGCAATTCCAGGAATTGGAGCAACTTCTGATGCCAATCAAGATTCTCAGTTCGCAGAGATTGTTGGTAATGGTATCAAGCAAACCGGAAGAGTTATCACTCTTGACTACACTGACCAAGCTTGGTTGACACAACCATATGCAACAAGAATTGAAAGTGTCACTCCTTTCCTAATTCAGTTCTGGCAAGGTACTGTTAAGTTGACTCCAGATGTTGATGTTTGGATTGATGTCAATAGACTTGAAATCAACAATGTAATGATGGAAGGTTCATTCCAGGGTATTGCAGAATCTCTTGGTGCAGAAGTCACAACTAATGCTGATGGTTCAAGAACTGGTGTAAGTCCTGTTATCTGGAATTCATGGGAAACTGTTGGTGTCAACATAGACATGTCATTGTCAAATGATCAACAATTCCTTCAAGGTGCATCTGATGTAATATCAAATGGTCTTGTAGACAATCTTCTTCGTGGAAGAGATGTTGGTGTTGATCAGATCATCGACGCAAGTGATGCAATTGTCAATAACATTTCTGCAAGTGGTGGAATTACACTGGATCAACAAAGATCTGGAACTCAATCAACAGTCAATGAAGTAATTGAGACAGAATCTCTTGGGGATAGAGTTGTAAGAAGAGATATCATTCACTTCATGAGATCTCGTAACATTGATGTTACTGCAACAAAATTCAGACCTTACACTAGACTTTATTCATTCTTTGATCAAGTAGATGTCAACAAGTTTGTTGTACCTAAGTTGATTGAAATTGAAATGACTCATGGTGCATTCGTTGTTGGTGAAACTGTTAGAGGTAGATTGAATAATGGTGGTTCTAGAAGAAATAATTCTAGTTCCGTTCCACGTATCGACTTTAGAGTTGCAAAGTCTGACCATAAGTACGGTCCGTATAACAATCCAACGGATTTATATGACCAAAGTCCATATGATAGAAACGTTTCTGTCAATTCTGTTTATTCGGAATCGTCTAGTACTGTAAACGTTGACACATTTAGTCTTTCTTCTGAAGATTTTCCACAGTTTAGTGGTTACATCTCAAAGGGAATGATTCTGACGGGTAGTACTAGTGGTGCTCAGGCAAAAATTACTGATGTAAGACTTATCAGTGATACTGTTGGTACTCTACAGGCATCATTCAGAGTACCTGATGGTGCAAACAACGCCAACCCAACGTTTGAAACTGGTAGGTCAAGATTTAGACTTACCAGTAGTAAGATTAACAGTCAAATTGAAGGTGCCACAACCACTGCAGGAGAGGGAACATTCTATTCACAGGGTGATGTAGATACCACTCAAGAAGCAACACTCTCCTTGAGGAATGCTACTGTTGAAACTGAAGACTTTAGTCAATTGAGAAGTCTTAGTGATAATTTCACATCTAATACTATTGCAGTTGAAAGTGGATTTGATGTTACGACTACAATCGAGCAGGATATCACAAATATCCAACAAGATTTTATTACAAACATTCAACAAGATTTTATTACTAATGTCACTAACGTTACCAATGTTACTAACGTTACCAATGTTACTAATGTAACACGTAATAACTTCACTACTAATGTCATACGAAGACCAACTCCACCACCACGTCCACGCTTTTTTGGAGGAGACCCTCTCGCACAGACATTCCGTGTTGATGATGAGACTGGAATTTTTATCACCAAAGTCAATGTATTCTTCCAGTCAAAAGATGCAAACACTCCTGCAACTTTCCAACTGAGAGAATGTAAACTTGGAACACCAACAGAGACTGTTCTTGCTTTCTCTGAAGTTGATATTGAACCTGCAAACGTGACAGTCAGTGATGATGGTTCTATTCCATATACCATTACATTGGATTCTCCAGTGTATCTAAACGGTGGAACCGAATATGCTATGGTTCTACTATCACACTCGGTTGAGTGGAAGGTATGGATTAGTAGATTGGGTGAGGCTGATGTAAGAACCATAGATCAAGAGGCCGGTCAGATTCTTGTGACAGAACAACCTCTTCTTGGTTCTTTGTTTAAATCTCAAAATGCTTCAGTATGGACTCCAAGTCAATATGAAGACCTTAAGTTTGAGATGTTTAGATCTTCGTTTAGCCCATCGGGTAACGTTCAGTTCTTTAATCCAAATCTACCTACATCACTTTCGCAGATTGATCCGACTGGTCTCTCTATGAATTCTAGAGAAATTAGAGTTGGTCTTGGAACTACAGTTCAAGATACTGACCTAACTGTAGGTAATACTGTTAAGCAACTCAATATTGGTGCAACTGGTACGTTGGTTGCATTTGCAGGATCTGCAACATCATCTCTTTCACTTACAAACACTGGTAGTGGATATGTACCGGCAAGTGGTAGTCAATCTTATACTGGAGTCGCACTAACTTCGATTACTGGTAAGGGATTGAATGCTACTGCAGATATTACCATTACTGATGGTTCTGCTACAGCGGCAACTATAAACAATGGTGGTGTTGGTTATGTTGTTGGTGATGTATTAACCCCAGTCAATCTGGGTAGTGTTAATCTTGGTTCTGGAATGCAACTTTCTGTTGAATCGATTCTCGGTAATAACACTTTGATATTGAATAATGTTCAAGGTAACTTTATCGCCAATGCAAGTTACCCACTACATTACGATAACAATAGTGGTATTACGACAGAACTCAATTCTAGTGTTGGTGGAGATGTAATTCCAGTTTCCCCAATAAACGTCGTAACCAATGGTGATTATATTAAGGTGTTCCAAAGAAATCATGGTCTATACTCGAATGTAGATAGACTTGATCTTACTGATGTAGCATCAGACACTATACCAATCGGTCTTGCTCAAGAATACAAATTCAATACAACTACATTTATCACTCTTGATGGTGCAGCAACCGAATTCACTACGTTTGAAAATATTGGAGTTGGTGCTACTAACCCCGGTTACATTAAGATTGGAGATGAACTTATCAGTTACAATGGTGTGAATGGTAGAACACTGACTGGTGTTGTGAGAGGAGTAGATAATACTACGATTGCAACTCATGACCTAGGAGAACTTGTTACTAAGTATCAATTGAATGGTGTTTCACTAAGAAGAATTAATAGACAACATCAACTCTCAAATGTCAATGCAAGTGATTTGGTAGAGGCACCTATTGGTTTGGATTACTATTACATCAAAATTCAGATGAATATTGGTGGTACTAATAGAGCACCGGGTAATGCAGATGGATTTGCTCCACTGTACTTCAATGAAAGAACTGTTGGTGGTGGTCCAGATGTCACAGGTTCCTATAACCTACCTTTCTCGTTGATGACACCAAAGGTAACTACAATCACACCAACTGGTACTAATCTTATCACTCAAGTAAGAACAATCTCTGCATCAAGTATTTCTGGGAATCAACAGTCATATGTTGATGAGGGTTATGAACAAATTAATATCTTCAGTAAAAATTACTTCAACTCTCAGAGAATGATTGCATCACCACTGAATGAGTCTCTATATTTGAATAGTGACACATATCCTGGTCAGAAATCATTCTCCATGTTGTTCAGTATGTTTACTACTGATAACAGATTGAGTCCTGCAATTGACTTGGATAACGCTTCTGTGGTCTTTACTTCAAATAGAGTAAATAAACCAGTTACTAATTATGCATCTGACTTTAGAGTCAATGGTACTGAGACTGATCCAAACTCATTCATATATGTTTCCAAGAATATAGTTCTTGAAAATCCTGCAACTTCTCTCCAAGTCATATTAGATGCATACATTTCTAATAACAATGATGTTAGATTGTTCTATGCATTGAATCAGGATACTAAACCGGAAGAGACTGTTTTTGTTCCATTCCCTGGATATTCGAATGTTGCAAGTAATGGTGCTATTATTGATATCTCAAACAATAATGGTACATCTGATGTAAAAGTACCTACGATTGATTCCTATCAACCAGAGCCGTCTGTGAACCTCTACAAGGAGTATAAATTCACAATTGATGAACTGATACCATTTACATCTTTCCGTATCAAGATCGTTGGTACATCGACCGATCAGTCTAATGCTCCACTCATAAGAACCCTTCGTGCAATTTCGTTCGCTTGATATGAAACAGTTGATACCAGTAGAAGGAATGGAAGGTTATTTTAGAGACTCCTCAACCGGAGCCATTCTTAATAAAAATAACCTTGAGTTCCAAGCTTATGTAAAAAATAGAGATAACATGACTAAGGAGAGACAAAGACTTGATTCTCTTCAGAGTGAAGTGTTGTCTCTAAAAGGTGATATGAGTGATATTAAGAATTTACTTTCAGATATTACATCGATGTTAAGACCAGACTATAAATAGTCAATATAGAAGTTCTTATATAAATGGCTCAGCCTACCACCAGACAAGAATTCACTGATTATGTTTTGAGACAACTTGGTGCTCCTGTTTTGGAGGTCAATGTTGCTGACGAACAGGTTCAGGATCTTATTGATGATGCAATTCAATATTTTAACGAGAGACATTTCGATGGTGTTACACAGGTATACTTAAAGTATCAAGTAACTCAAGACGATATTAACAGGGGAAGAGCAAGACCACCTGGTGCTCCTCAAAACGAGAGCGGAACTGTCGGTATAACTTCAACATCTGCAACTACAAATATTGTAGGAACTGCAACAACATTTACATATTATCAGAACAGTAATTATATACAAATTCCACCTTCAATCATTGGAATGAATAAAGTATTCCAGTTTGGTGGTGGAATGGGGCAAGGAATGTTCAATGTCAGATATCAAATGATGTTGAATGACTTTATTGGCCTCAATGGATGGGGTGCATCTGGATATGACTTGACATCGTACTCAATGACGATGAGTTATTTGGAAACAGTTAACTTTATTCTGAACACTCATAAGCAGATTAGATTTAATCAAAGAACTGATAGATTGTATTTGGATATTGATTGGAGTGAGTTACAAGTTGGTGAGTTTCTTGTTCTCGATTGTTGGGCAGCAAATGACCCTAATGAGTATTCGAGAATTTGGAACGATTCGTTCTTGAAACCATATGTAACTGCCCTTGTTAAGAAACAATGGGGTCAGAATTTGATTAAGTTCCAGGGTGTGAAACTTCCAGGTGGTATTGAATTTAATGGAAGACAAATATACGAAGACGGTCAAGCAGATCTTGATAAGATCCAAGAGAAGATGATGAGTACATATGAACTTCCACCTTTAGATCTTATTGGCTAATACATTATGCTCAACCCATTTTTCCTGAACGGTAGTAAAACTGAGCAGAATCTAGTCCAGAGTCTTGTCAACGAACAGTTGAGGATGTATGGAATAGAAGTCTATTACTTACCCAGAAGGTATGTTACAACGAATACTGTTATTAAAGAAGTTATTCAATCTGACTTCACTAATGCATATCCTATTGAAGCGTATGTTGATAATTATGAGGGATATACTGGACAAGGAACAATACTTTCAAAATTTGGTATTGAAAACCAAGATGATCTTCAATTGATCATCTCGAAAGAGAGATTTGAGAACTATATTGCACCATTAACATTAACTGAGGGTCTTTCCGATATGGAATTGACCTCCAGACCAAAAGAAGGTGATTTGATTTATTTCCCATTGGGAGATAGATTATTTGAGATTAAGTTTGTTGAACACGAACAACCCTTCTACCAACTCAAGAAGACATATGTCTATGAGTTAAGATGTGAACTCTTCCGTTATGAAGATGAAGTTATTGATACAGGTATCGAAGACATTGACGATGAGATTGCACAGATTGGTTATATTCAGACACTCAATCTGATCGGTGTCGGTTCGACTGCAACTGCAGAAGCAGATTGGTGTGCATCTGGTGCAGTCAATGAGATTACAATCTCTAATATGGGTAGAGGATATACTGCCCAACCAGTTGTAGGTTTCTCTTCAGCACCTCCAGGTGGTGTAACTGCGACAGGTATTGCATCAGTATCCTATGAGTATCCAGGGTGTAAGGGTAAGTCTGGTGTTATCCCAACAATTCTGATCACCAATGCCGGATGTGGTTATATAGAACCACCAATGATTACCGTATATGGAGGTGGTGGTACTGGATTTGCAGCAACAACAGGTATCTCTACCGCAGGCTCTATTCAAGCTATCAGAGTTACAAATGGCGGATCTGGTTATGCATCAGCACCAAATGTTACTATTGGTAATACCTCAGGTACGTATCCTCTCTGGGATTCCTCATTCTACACATTCGATTCTACCTCTTATACATTCGATTCTGCGTTCCCACGTCCATCTAGACAGGCAGTTGGTGTATCGACAATCAGTGCGTCTGGTATCGTGACTGCAGTATATGTCATTGATGGTGGTGAGGGTTATGACTCTGCACCAATCGGCACATTATCTGGTCCTGCGGTATCTAATGTAGTGTCTATTGGTGGAACATTTATCTTTAACGAAGTTGTAACTGGTTCTATCTCAAGTACAACAGCAAGAGTTAAAGAATGGGATGGTGTCAATGACATTATGGAGGTCAGTATTGTTGATGGTTACTTCCAGATTGGTGAAGTATTGACAGGTCAGGATTCGGGTGCAAAGTATGTGATTGGTGGTTATAATACCGATGATTTAGTCACACCTTATGCTGATAATGATACAATTGAGTCCGAAGCAGATGCAATTATAGACTTCTCATCAAATAATCCATTCGGTATGCCCTAAATAAAGGTATAGTGCTTCAAAATAATGTTTGAGTATTTTTACAACGAGATCTTTAGATCCGTAATTATTGGATTTGGTTCCCTTTTTAATGGTATTCAAATCAAGCATAAGGATGAGAATGATGATACCCAGAGTATTATCAAAGTTCCTCTTACTTACGGACCAACTCAGAAGTTTCTGGCAAGACTGAAACAGAATCCTGATTTGAATCATCCAGTTCAAATGACACTACCTAGGATGTCATTTGAATTTACGAATCTTGCATATGATTCATCAAGAAAGTCTACTCAAACACAGCAGTTTGTTGTAACATCTGCTGATGGCACAGAAGAAAGGAAGTCATACCTCCCAGTACCATATAATATGACCATCACTCTTTCAGTTTATACAAAACTGAATGATGATATGCTTCAAATTGTTGAACAGATTGTACCATATTTCCAACCTGGTTACACTCTTCCCATTAAGTTTTTAGGTAACTTCAATGAAGTTATGAATGTCCCTGTTGTACTTGACAACATCGACATGACTGATGAGTATGAAGGTAACTTTGATACAAGAAGAGCTCTACTCTATACTTTCACATTTACTGCAAAGACCTATGTCTTCGGTCCTCTGAAGGATGTCTCTAACGATATCATTAAGAAGGTCACTGTTGGTTACATTGCTGGGTCTAAGTCTGGTAAGTATGAAAGAGATGTTACCTATCAGGTTACACCAAGAGCAATCAAAGATTATGATGGTGTAGTGGCAACACTTCTTGCTGAAAATGTTGACATGAATGAGACAGTGATTGATGTTGAAAATGGTTCAGCAATCACAGAAGGCTCTTACATCTATATTGACCAAGAAGAGATGTATGTAGAGACCATTGCAGACAATAAGTTGGTTGTAAGGAGAGCTCAAGATAAGTCTCCTCTTCAGAACCATGTTCTTGGTTCCAAGGTCTACAATATCAACAACAATGATAATCTGCAGATAGAACTTGGAGACGATTTCGGGTTTGATGGTAATGTATTCTGAGGTTAACCATGGATAAGTATGAAAAGCTCAACGAAACATTTGATGTCGAACCCATCGAAGTAAAGAAGGAAGTTAAAAGGGTCGAAAAACAAATCCAAAAATTCGAAAACTCCAACGAAGATATCTGTAAAGACTACGAATATACCAGGGGTAATTTATATTCGATCATTGAGAAGGGTCAAGAGGCAATCAATGGTATTCTTGAATTGGCACAAGAAAGTGAGATGCCAAGAGCATATGAAGTTGCTGGACAGTTGATTAAAAATGTTGCTGATGCAACTGATAAATTGATGGATTTACAGAAAAAACTTAAAGATGTAAATGAGGAAGATAAGAAGGGACCTACTTCTGTAACTAATAATGCACTTTTTGTTGGTAGCACAGCAGATTTGCAAAAAATGCTCAAAAATGTGAGTAAAGATATAAATAGTTGAAAAGGTGAAAGATGACTGTAAGTCCTGTTGTTAATATTATTATCGGTCAAGGTGTAGATTTCAGTGAAGTTTTTACATCGACCGAAGCTGATGGAACCACATCTAATTTGAGTGGATATACTGGTGCATCTAAAATTAAAAAACACCCAGAATCAACTTCTTCACAAAGTTTTTTCCTAACAATTACTGGTCTTACAGGAGAAGTCACAATTTCTATGACATCAGCCCAAACACTTCAACTTAAACCTGGAAGATACTATTATGATGTTGTTTTGACCTCTCCTAGTGGTTCAGTCTCTAGGATGGTTGAGGGTCAAGCTTTAGTAACAGCCGGTATTACAACGTAACATGGCAATAATAAGAAATTCCTCTTCAGTTCCAAATAGAATAAGAAAGAAGGATGTTCCAAATCCTACAGTAATATCAACTAGACAACCATCTTCATTGAGAGAGATGGGTGATACTGATTTTGGTACACTTGATGAGAATGTAGATGGTTTTTATGTCACATATGATAATGTTGACTCCAAATTTAAATTAGTTGATGCTGATGAAATTCTTAGATTAGCAGCTCTTGATGGTGATCTATCTGATGAGTTTATAGATCAGATTG
>WLWH01000455.1_pt1 | contig 33103 bp, 54 predicted proteins | sample 6712741 | NCBI WGS metagenome assembly WLWH01 (sample SAMN12718694, study PRJNA515312) | sponge metagenome | isolation source: marine sponge | host: Mycale hentscheli | place: New Zealand: South Island, Marlborough, Capsize Point | collected 2003-05-01
AATTCTTTTAATTCTTCTTTTGTAATTTTTGACATTTTTATTATTTTATGATTAAGATATAAATATACTAATTTTTACATTTACATTCTTGCTTTAATAAATCTACTTCTGCTTTTAGTTCTTGTATAGCTTTTATTAACATTGGAACAAATACAGAATATTTAACTGATTTTGTAGTAGTTCCTAAATCTATTTTTTCAATAGATACATTTCCTTCTTCATCTGTTATTTCTTTATCTTCAAAGTCATTAGATTCATCAATCATATTAGGAAATACATCTTCTAATTCTTGTGCAACAACACCTATTTGTTTCTTATCATCTCCTATTAAATTATAGTTACGAATCTTAACTTTCATTAAGTCATCTAATTTAGGAGTAGCATCTACAATATTTTCTTTTAATTTTACATCAGAAATTGCTCCATAAGAATTGTTAGTGTTTTGTACATTGCCATTTGACCACACATAAAAAGTTGATGAACCTGCTCCTGTTGAATAACCCCTTATATATGCTTCTGATGTATTATTAGCATCACTTTCAACAAGTATTGATTCGTTATTTCCATTTCTACCTACTGTAAAAGTACCACCTGTAACACTATTTGCAACTTGAATATTCCCCCCAGATGTTATACGCATTCTTTCTACTGCACTTGCTCCTGTTGCATTAGTAGCAAAAATCATATCCTGACCATTTGAACCACTTGTATTGATTGTGCTTATATATGAATATCTGTTAGTTGCTATGTTGTCATTAGTATGTGCTGCAAATGCTAATCTTGTTTCTGTATTTAAAGAAGTACTTGCATTTACTAAAAAAGCTGCGACTGCTGCTGCTCCTGCATTTGTATTATGAATTTGAAGTTTAGCAGTTGCAAGACCTATTCCAATTCCTACATTTCCTCCACTTGGTTGTAGTATAATGCTACCATCATTTGCTACTCCTGATTCTATTGTTTGAAAAAATACTTTTCTATCAGCTTGACTTGCAGCACCTTTTGTATACATTTGCAAAGTGCTGTAATTGGTTGTTTCATTAGATTGACCAAAAGAACCAAATTCTACTGTGCTTGTATTTGTTTTAGCGGTATTAGTGTTAATTTGTACAATACCACCAGATGTTATACGCATTCTTTCATTCCAAGTGATAACACTATCAGCAGCTCCTGTTATAGCATTACTAAATGACCATATCCCGTCGTTTGTACCCATTCTCATATATCCAGCAAGTTGAGAATTTATACGCTTCCAACCTGCAGCGGAATTATATGTATTAGCACCTACATATACAGAATTAATATCTTGGCTAATAGATGCTTGTCCCACCTGTAAAGCATCTACGCTCCAAGCCGATGGAGTTATAGCTATTCCTACTTTTCCTGAACTGTCTATACGCATTCTTTCTGTTGCTGCAACTGAAGGGTTTGTACCATCTGAATTGTTTGTTTTAAATACAATATCTCCCTTAAACCAATTTGTAGCATTTGTTTCAAAATCAATAGATTGCATAGCTGCACCATTGTTTCCATAACCCCTTGCTTGACCTATAATTCTTGATATAGTCAGACCTGCAATTCCATCAGCACTTGAGTTTGTTAAAACAATATCTTGCTGACCACCCTCTAAATGTAAATCTCCAAAAATATCGGCTCCTGTTCCAATTCCAACATTTCCGCCTTTTATCCTCATTGCTTCTGAACCTATACTACCAACAGTTGTTGTAGTTTTAAAAACAATATCAGTTGGCGATGAATAACCGGTATAAGCTGAGCCTAAATACAGATAATTATTAGTATTATCACTTGTATCGCCGCTAAACATAGCCATATTGCCGTCATTATTATCATAACTTGGGCAAGTTATTAATCCGATTTTTCTCGTATTTGTTGTTGTTCCATTACCATCTGCATTGCCTCCTACTATTAACGCTCCTCCTTTACCTCCTGTGTCCCTAGTTCCTAGAGGTATACTTACATTTCCGTCGTCGCTTATAGATAATCTTTTTTCTCCTTTATTTGCTGAATAAAAGGCAATAGTATAAGCTGAATTATTAGTATAAAATTGAACATCTCCATTTGCTGAATAAACTCCCCCGTTCCCGTCGGCTGATATTACTGAATATCCCGCCGTACCATTTGTAATTTCTACTCCTGCACTTGTAGTTTCAAACTTTTTAGAGTTATTATGGTATAACTCAACTGCTCCTTGGCCTATAACTTTAATACCATTGTTCCCCCCTTGTGGCTGTATATTAATATCATCTGCTGCCCTTAAATATAAATCGTGACCAGTACCTAGTGCTTTGATATATAAATCCCCTGCACTTCCTGTTGTAGTTTCAATAAATGAGTTGCTTCCATCGTGATACAGTTGTAAATCTTGATTATCTCCTAGTTTTAATTTAGTTGTATCTGAATCTAAAATAACATTTCCGTTAAAAGTCGTTTCAACTGACGAATTAATAGTTATTGCGGTTGAATAAGAATCACTACTTAACATTTGTATACTGAAATTCCCGTCAGTTCCATTAGCATTTAATCCTCCCGATATTCTCGTTCCGTCTTTATAAGTACCCGACGCTAAAGTACCTATACCTAAAATTGCTCCGTTAGCCCCTACTGAGTCTACGTCTAAGCCTCTATTTAACTGTAAAGGGTAAGCTGCGGTATCTGTCAGTCTTGAAGTCCCGCTCCCTGTTGTGTTAATAGTTGAGGAAGTTGTTATACTTGAACTAAACGTAGCGTTTCTTGAAGAGTCAAAAGATAAAGCAACTGCATTATTACAGTCTATGTCTAGAGTATCGGTTGCATTATTATAAGCTAAACCGCCCATTGAGTTATCGTCTGAATCTCCAAAAACTAAAAATCCCTCTGCGTCTGTTGCCGTTACAACTTTTATACCTTTATTTCCTCCACTTGAAGAGGTTACAATATTTCCATTAAATGTAGCCTCAGAACTTGAGATAGTTAATGCGGTTGTTGAACTACTTGGCCTTAATCTTATTGCCCCTGTTCCTGTATTATTAATATCTGCAAAACCATTTGTAGAAAAATTAATATCGTCTCCATTTATATTTATATCTCCGTTAAATGTTGCGTTGTCAGATGCGTCTAAATATAAAGGAATTGTCCCTGTCCCAACATTGCCAAAATATAAAGAATTTGTATTTGTATATATATCAAATTCTCCTGTTGCACTACCAATTCGTTTTAATTTTAGTTGTGTATTGCTACTATCTTTAGTGATTACTACACTTGTAAAATTACCTGTTGTTGCATCTAAAGTTGCTACATCTAAATTAGCTAAAGCATAACCTGTTGCTGTTATATCAACTGTGGTTGTTGGTTCTGTAGTTGTACCTTTAAATAGCTTAAATGTATTTGAATCAGAAGCATCAGCAAATAATCCTAAATATCTATTAGAGCCATCATTATAACGACCATAAAAACCAATATCAACTGAGTTAGCAGCATTATCTTTAGCTAAACTAATTAATGGGTCCTCAACTGCTAGAGTCTGAGTGTTTACAGTTGTAGTTGTACCATTGACTGTTAAATCTTGTGCTATTGTTAAGCTACCAGACATTGTAATATTATCACTTGTGTCGATAGTTAAAGGGTTTGTTGCACCTGTAATGTTTCTAATTTGAAATACTTCGGATTCTGATTGGTCAATTCTAATTACATATTCTTGTGCAGAAGTTTTTAGTTTCAAAAATGGGTCTCCACTACTATTATCAATAATAATATCTCCTGATGAACTTATATCTCCTGTTAAAGATAAATTTCCTGTTATATTTACACCTGTTGCAACTGTTTCTAATTTTTTGGAATCATTAAAATATAAATCTACACCACCTGATTGAGTAGCTATAAGCATAGATTGTGTTCCACCTGCATTCCTGATTCTAAATTTATTTGTATCAACCCTTAAATCTCCTGTTCCTGTATCAGAAATATAACTATCTGAGCCATCGTGATAAATTTGTAAATCAGAACCATCTCCGAAAATAGCTTTTCCATTATCTACAAAAGTTGCATTTGCTCCTACTGATATATTTGTTGTAGTAGATAAAGCACCTGTAACACTAACTCCTGTGCTTGTAGTCGCAAATTTTTTATTACCACTATAATATAAATCTACAGAACCACCATCAACAAACGTAGCTTGAAAGTGGCTTTGGTCAGCATCGAAAATTTTTGTTGCTGATGCTACAATCCTTACATCTCCAGTTCCACTATCTTTTATATAACTATCACTTCCATTATGATAAATTTCTAGGTCATTACCTGTTCCAAATCTTGCCTTTGCATCATCAATAAAATCAATACCTCCTGAAGTGTTATCTACTGAAATTTTTGTAGCACCTGTGGTATTACCTATAGCAAGAACCTCTGAAAGAGTATCACTTAATCCTGCTTGAGTATCCACATAAGCGGTGGTTGCTATTTTAGTTGAATTATCACTTGATGATTGGGTTGTTCCTGTAACTCCATCTATTAATATAGAAGTTGCTGTTACATTTCCAGTTAAATCCCCTGTTACATTTCCAGTTAAATCCCCTGTCACATTCCCTTGTAGGTTTCTATGTACTGTTGCAGGTAAACTGATGTTTAGTGTTTGGTTAGTTGCACTTGTAGTAACTTGGTTTGTAGTACCTGTAATGCTTAATGACTGACTATCTAAATCAACCGAGCCTGTACCTGTATCTCCGCCAAAGTCTAAATCTTCTGCAGTAACTTGTGCATCTACATAAGCTGTTGTAGCAACCTTTGTGCTATTATCATTAGAACTTTGAGTTGTAGCAGTAACACCATCAGCTAAAATAGATGTAGTAGTAATAGTTCCTGTTACATCTCCAACTAGATTAACACTAATTGAACTTGGTAAACCGATTTGTAATTGTTGGTTATTAGCTGTTGTTTCTATTTCATTAGTTGTACCTACAATAGCAAAAGTTTGTGAATCTAAATCAACAGAACCATTTCCACTATCTCCGCTAAAATCTAAATCCTCTAATGTTATTTTAGAAGCTACATAATCCACCACCGCAGCACTGGTTGGTATGGTGGTATCATTATCATTATTAGCAATTCCATCAGCTTCATCAACAAACTTTGTAATTGTAATATTTTCTCCTGTATCTTTAAGTGAACCAAATTCTAATATTCCACTAGCTTTAAAATCTCCAGCTGTATTTATAAATAAACCAGATTGGTTACCAGAACCATCAGTCAATTCTTTTAAGCTTGCTGATATTGCTGCATTATCAAGTGTCTTGATAAGACCAGGATAAGTATCAGAAATTTTTGTATTAAATAGACTTGCCATAATTTATCTTTTGTTTTTTATTTTCTTCCTTTTTTAAAAAAGTTTTTAATTTTTCTATATTTTCTTTTTTTGGTTTATATCTCATAATACCCAGCCATTAAACGTTGCATCTTGTGATGGATTAATATCATCATTACTATTACTTGTATATTCTGGAAAATTAGACTGATTAAAATTCATATAATCAATAAATCTTCTTGAATACCACAATGCATTCGTTCTTGCCTTTTCAACTAAATAATCTACTTCATTTTTTGAAACAGATTCTGAAGTTTCTGATGAATGTTTATATATACCACCATTTCGTATGGAATATGCCGCAAATGGAATGTAATCAACTTGACTAAACCAAATTAGCATTGGTACTATATAATCATTCAGTAAATTCTTATATTTTGCATTTACTGCATCATCTATTTCCCCACTAGTAATTAAAGAACTTATTTTATTATATAACTCCGTTCCAAGATAGTTTTGTATATGTATCTCTTGTGCCATTTTTATGAATTGGATAAATTTATCCGTATCCACATTGCCATCCATTATGGAGTTTCTAACTAAATCTGTTCTATTTATAAATAATGCTGTTGCCATAGTTTTCTATTTATCCCGGATATGCTCCTCTATCTTTCATATTCCAAGGTGCTATTTCACTTTCTTTTGTACCTCGTGGGTTTTTTATATAACTTTTTGGTATTGTTTTAGTTTTTTTATAATCAAATATATCTTCTGATGGTTCAGTATTAGCTTTTAATCTATATAATACTTTAACCCATTTATGACGACAATATACGCCACCTTTAAATTTGAATAAATCATAAGGTTGTCCTTTATGACCTAATTTTCTATTTACACCCTCTCGTGATGCTTTATCTATATCTTCTAATCTATATACAATACCTTTTTTTGATAATGACATCATATTTTCACAAAAGCTTCTTGATTTTTTTGTATCTGCTCCTTTAGCAGTTGAACCAATAGCATATTTATATCTTATTTTATAGTTTTTACTATCTAAATAACTAAAAGCATTACCATTTCGTAATGAACTAATTTCATCTTTCAAACCAACAAGGTTTTTTATTTTAGATAATAAACTTTTCTTTTCTTGAATTAAGTAATTTGCCCAAGCTTCATCAGGAATATTATCAGGATTTTTTTCATCCACTAATTCCCATTCTTCCCCAATTACTTCTCCTTTAAGATGTTTAAGTAATTCTGTTCCTTGTTCTTCTGATAATTCTGGTGTTTTAGATAAATCTTCTTGTTTTACCCCAGTTTCTTCTTCTATTTCTTCATCATCTTGAACCTCTATATCTATTTCAGTAAATTCTAGTGGTTGTAAGGTTGTAAAATATAGATTTAATGATATACTATTAAAAGCTAATAAAGTATCAAAAGAATCTATTAAAAGCTCTTGAAATGGCCTTATAACAGTATTATCCATTAACAAAGATGCCGTTTTAATTTCATCTGCATTATTTCCTAATCCACTTTTGTCTTTTATACCTAAAAGTATTGGAGAAACAATTCTATGAGCAACCATTATTTTTTTAGTTGATTCTTCACTTAAAAATTGATATTGTTGATGTGCATCTGATAATTGAACTGGTGTTATTTCAGCTTGACTATCTTTATTGTCATTAAATGCAAGTATAAATTTACCAGCATTACTGGTTCCACTAAATTTCTCAGCAATTCTATGTTCTAATAAAGTTCTTTCTTCTTGATTTGGTATACCATTATTAAAATTAATAAGCATTGATGGTGCAAGACCATTAAGTATATTATTTAAATGGTAGTTAGAAATTTCTTCTTCTAATTCGGCATATTGTAATCCACCTTGATAATCGACAGGACTATAATAATAAAATCCAGCTTTATAAGGTTGAATATAATAAATTTCAATAGATTCTTTACTCATACCAAAAGCAGGTATTCTTAAAGGTTTTTCATTGGGTTGTATATTTGCCCAATCTTTAAAATAGAAATAAGCTGGTACTTCTCCTTTTTCATTACATTTTTCAGCTCGTAAAGTTTCTATAGGAAAATGTTCTAATTTAGCTATGGATTTTCTGTCTTTAGAATAAATAACTTGTATAGCACATTGACCCATCAATTTTAAATCATAGCAAAGTTTTCTAACAGTATCTTTATGTAACATAGATACCATTTTTGCATATTCTTCTGGTTTTTTATTAGCATTAGTTGCATTTAAACCTTTACCATAAATTTGTTGAGATATGCCATTTATAGCAGCATTATTGGTTGGACTACCATTATATCTATCAATTAAATATTGAAAGTAATTATTATCTTCTCCATAAGCCACCCATTCTTGATTAGCAACTTCTTTTACATCTGGAGTTGTATATGTACTTAAGTTAATAAAACTAACTTCAGTATTTCTAGATTCTTTACTAAATTGTCCTAAACTATTTCTTTTTCTATTTTTCATATTACAAGATAATCATTATTGTAAGAATTATTTGTTTTATATTGTCCTTGATTAAGATTATAATATTTATCATCATCTTGGTCAATTTCTTGATTTGTAACAAATATTTTATCTTTATATATATCTATTATTTCTGTTGTATCAACATTCCATAATTCCTCATAAGCTTGCCACAGGAAATAATTTGTATTCCAAAAATTAGGGTCACTATAATAAGTTAAATCATAAAAATGATTTTCAACTAATAATGGACTAAATGCTAATGTAACATTCAAATAATTTCCAACTGTTGTTGCATTTGTAATTTCATAAACTTTTGTAACATTAGTACTATCATCTCTAACGGATAATGAAAAATTAGAAGCATATTCTCTTGGAATAACTTTTAATGTTTGATTGCTTGCAGTTGTAGTTAATATAATCATTTAATATATAACGCGATTATAAGTTTATTTTGTAAAATAAAAAAAGCACCCATATAGAGTGCTTTATTTTTATAAAGAAATTAACTATTTTGATTTTAGTTAGGTGTGATTTGAGTTGCTGAAGCAGTTATTACGCCTGCATCTACAAATGCTGGTGCTTTTTCCTCTTGTCCTTCCATTACTAACGTAAAGCCATAAAGGTCTCCTGCCGCTGCTCCTGTAACAATTGTTCCTCCGGTACATTCTACACCATTTTCCAAACCACATAAGAATTGATTACCTAGATAATCTTCTACTACTAAATGAGGTCTACTCACTGCAAGTAATTGAATTTCTTGTTGAGTTGCATTATCTAAAAATGGTAATGTTAAATTAAGTGTTTGTGCAAAAAATGTAGTACCATTTTCCCTAGAACTATTTATAGCTGATTCTAAACTAGAATTTCCTTTTACATCAAATTCAAACCAAGCTGGAGAACCTGAAAATGCAGAAATTGTTCCATCAGCATCAATTGTAACTGTTCCAAGTGTACCAAAATCAGCAAAATATACTTTTTTTACTCCGCCAAAACCAGTTTTGCAAGGTAAACTTCTTCCTGTTGTAAGTGTACACGCCATATTATTATTTTTTAAAAGTTAAAAAAAGGGTAGGCAGATTATACTATCTACCCTTGATTATTATTATTATACAGTTGGGTCATAAAGAACTACCTCTGAACCGAAGCCATACTGAACTCCTGAAGTAAATCTCATTATAACTCTAACATTTTGCGAACCATCAAGGTCTGCCATATCTAAAACTTTAACCAAGTTATGGTCATTTAATAGACCAGTACCAAAGTAAAGGTTAGATTTTTGTGCTAATACCATTTGGTTATCATTAAGACCAGGAGCAAGGAAAATATCAACACCATCAAAAGTTAATGGAGAATCCATATTATACCACATATTTACTCTGTTCTCATATCCACCACCTTGTGCCGCTAATGCTCTAACATAAGCTTTTGCAATGTTTTTACCGATATAAAGTTTTAAATCTTCTTTTCCGTAGATTGCACTTGGACAAGCATCTATAACTTTTCCTAATTCTGCAATTACATTACCTGCATTAACAGTTGTTCCTGTAACATCATTTACATCAGCATCAGCTTTGAAAAGTGTAACAAGACCATCAAATTCTCCAGCAGTTGCATTTGCACCATTCCAAATAGATTGTTCTGTTTTTTGAGCTACTTCAGCTGCAACGTGTGCAATTAAAAAGTCAGAAAACTTTGGAGGCATTTTTTCGAATGCACTATATCCCATTTGTACTGCTTCCCAGTCGGAAACAAAAGGAGTTTTACATAATTCCAAATTTACTTGAAATTCTTCTGGCTGGATTATTCTTTCTGTTAAAGTAACATCACCAGCATTTGTAAAATCACAAGAACCATTAGCAATCAAGCCACTTGTAGCAACTTTCTTGATAACTTCTTTGTATTTAATATTCGGTTTTACTTCGATACCACCCTTGTCTATAGTGTCACCGCTTAACAACGCTGCCGCAATATATTTGCCCGAAAACTGGCCGGCGTATGTACTTGTAATTGATAAAGCCATATTATTATTTATTAATTATTATTTATTTTACTATATATCGTATCCATAATTGAATGCGACTTTCTTTTTGAAAACATTGTTTTTTCTACAGTTGAAGATTTAGCTTCTGGACTATGCTTTATTGGTTCAGATGCTGGTTTTGATAATTCTTCTTTTAATTCAGAATTTTCAATTTCTTTTTCTTCTGAAAGTTCTTTTTTAACTTCAGATTCAATATTTTCTTCAACTTTTTCATCAGATAATTCTTCTTGAACATCTTCTGAAAGCTTTCCTGCTTTGATATCAGCAATAGCATCTTCTAAATTCTGAATTTTAGATTTCATATCCTCATAGGTTTTTTTATACCAATCAGGCATTTCTTCTTCATATTCTTCTTCTTCCATTTCTTTTTCTTCTAAATCTTCAGTTTCTTCTTTAGATTCCTCTTCTTTTTGAGGAACTTCATCAGATACTTCTCTAACATCAGCAATTATACCTTCTTCTTCAACAACGATTAGTTCGCCTGATTCTAAGATATATTCGCCAACAGGCATTGCTACTTTTTCATCATCTGTTTTGATGAAAATTTCTTTACCTTTTTCAAATGATTCTGCTTCTACAACAGTTCCATTTTCAAGCTTTCTTTCTTCCAATTTAACTTGGATATCAAGAAGCGTACGAATTTTGTTTATCATTTCACTACTTTTCATAATTATTATAATAACGAGGTTTAAAATTAATTTTGCATTTTCAACTTATAGTTCTATTTATTACACCTATACCTTGTGCCCATAAATTACCATCACAGCATTTACGAGAATAAGTATTTGTATCTTTACAATAGCAAGCCCTTGAACTACCTTTAGGACTTGTCCAGCTTGGTATTTTATTATTTCTTTTCATTTCTTATTGACTTTAATTTTCTTGATGCCCAAGCTATTCCAGTAGCACCACCCCATCCTAACCAAGCAACATAACCTTTATCTTTCCAAGGTGTTGATTTATATTTTGGGTCAATTTTAGCATTTTTTTCGTGTCTAGCAAATGCTGACATTCTTGCAATTGTTTCTTCTGAAATATTTTCTTTATTACATAATTGATTGGCTCTGGCAAGACCTGTTCTTGTCATTCCCTTAACTTCATCTCTACCATATTTATCAATCCAACCTAAAACTTTACAAGCATTATTTTGTGCTGATTTAGGATAATCATTATATGCTTTTTGTAATTTAGTTGTATATGTAAATTTTTTTAAAACTTTATTTATAAAAGATTTAGTAAGCATAATTATTTTTTTACACATTTACCATCTTTTCTTTTATAACCCTCTGGACATTTTTTTTCATCATATAAAGTATGAGATTCACAAGGCATATACCAAGTTTGTCCTTCAAAGTCGTGTTCGTGATAACCAGAACAACCTATATCCTCTGATATAGATTCTGCTTTTTCTTTTGTACTATATGCTAATCTATCGTTTATTATAGCATAATCATCATCAACCTTTTGATTATTGAAATATGATTCTTTATGTTCATCTAAAGCAATTAATATTTTTTTTATTATTTCCATAGTCATCATTTTATAATTTTTTTTATTTGGTTTAATAATTCATTTGCTTGTTGTTCTTTTGAAAGTCCTGTAGTATTATCTTTTGGTCTTTCCATTTTATCTGCAAAATAACCCTCAATTGAAAACCCTTTTACTTTTCCAGTTTTTACATATTCATTCCAAACATCATCATTATTAACCTTTACAGCACCCATCCAAGTTCCAACAGGAACATCCATTCCATATTTCCTTGATTTATCGTGTACCTTATCTTCAACTAACCAAGATTCAACTAAAGTTAAACCATTTAATTCGTGTTGGTGTTCTAATGTTGAATTGTTTTGATTACCTTTTTGTAAATATAATTGAGATGCTTTTTCAACTGTATCTCTTGAAAAATATATATAATAATCTCCCTCTTGTTCATTAGTTCTATAAATAGGTTTATTTGGTATTAATAATGGACCCATTAATATTTTCTTTTCCTTATTTATTTCTGCTAATTTGACTTCATCTGATTTTAAAGCAACAAAATCTTCTTCTATTGCTGGACTTTCAACAATAGATATAGCTTCAATTCCTGCCATATCTTGTGTTTCATCAAGAATTAATTCTACTATTTTCATAATTTTATAACGATTTAATTTTATTAATTTGTATTTATCCTATTGATGCACCATCAATAATGTTTCTTTCTAAACTTTGTGATGTTGTAACTGCATTAGAAACAACAAAAGCTTGAACTGGTTGTTGTTGTTGTTCTCCTATAGCTGATGCTAATTGGTTTATACCTGAGCCACCTACACCTGTAACTTCTGGTGGTAATGATGGTGCACTTGCTTGAATTGATGGTGTTTGAATATTTGCTCCTGCTCCACCTCCTGCTCCTGCTGATGATGCTGCACTTTTTGTTGCACCGACTGCTTGTTTCATAGCTGATACAATTCCAATTGCTGTTGCCGCAAAACTTAAAATAAATGGAATATTAAATGGTGGGGGAGCCGCCGCAGCACTTTTAGCTGCACCTTTTGCAACTTCTGTTCCACTTTCTGCAGCATTAACTGTTGCATTAGAAACAGCTTTTTTTGCAGTTGCTATTTGTTCTTTAGCATCTAATATTAATTTTTTGGCTAATAATACTTGCTTAACTAATAATAAAGCTTTTCCAACTTTACTTTCTTCTCCAGCCAACATAACAGCATTATCAAATGTTTTTTCTCTTGTAGCTCTTTTTTGTTCTTCCAATTGTTCTTCTGCATCAACCATAGCTTTTTTATCAGCTAATATTTTAGCATCTTTTTCTTTTTGTTTAGCATCATCTTGTTCATCAAATTCAGCTTGTTTAGCCAATTTAGCTTCCCTTAAAGCATCTTCTAATGCTGACCTTTCTTCTGCATTTATTAATTCATTATCTATTAATTTTTGATAATGTTCTTCTATTTTAGTTAATTCTAATGCCCTTTTTTCATCTTGACTTGTAGCTGTTGCTTCTCTAATTTGTTTTTTAAGATTAGCTAAATCTTTTTCTGCTTGTAATTCTTTTGCAGAATCTTCTTTAATTTGTCTTTCTTTTTCAGCTTGTTCTGTTTTTCTTTCAGCTTTTGCTTCTCTTAAATTAGTTGTTATTTCTGCTGTTAATGTTTTTTGCTTTTTTAATCTGTCAGCTTCTAATTGAATTAATTTAGCTTGTAATTGTGCTTCTTCATCTAAATCTTCTTTTGTAGAATCACTTAAAGCATTTTCTGCTTTTTTAGTTTCAAACCTTATTCTTGCAGCTTCAATTTCTTTTTGGGTAATTTCATCTTCGATTCTACCAGCTTCTTTTAAAGCTTCAATTCTATCTTCTATACTAACATTTTCTTTATCTGCTGCTTTTTCTCGAAGTTCATTAAATTTTCTTGTTGCTTCTGCCCTTTCAATAATTAAATCTCTTTCTAATTTATCAGCTTTTGCTCTTTGGTCTGCTATGTCTCCAGCTATTTTTATTTCTTTTTTTGTTTCTTCAACAAATTCTGAAACTGCTTCTTTAGCACTTCCAAAAGCACTTGTAACAGTATCAATAGGATTTTTAATAAAATTTAATATTCCATTACCTAATGATTTTATTGATTCTAATGGATTTGAAACAGCATCAATTATAGCCATACCAAAATCTGCAAAAATATCTATAACATTACCTGTTATAACACCTATTTGTTGCATTATTTTAGCAAACTTATTCTGTCCTTCTTCTGAACTAGTAAAAGCCGCCGCTAAAGATGTAACAGCTATAACTAAAGCACCTATACCTGTTGCAATTATAGCAACCCTCATTAATTTAAATCCTTTGGTTGCTCCAGTAATGCTTCCAGTCATATTTTGTATGCTAGAAATTGCCCCACCTGTTTGTCTATCTAAAATACCAATAGCACCACTATAATCTGCTGTATTCTTTTCTGATTCTTTTAATTGTGTATTTGCTCTTTTTCTTTCTTTATTTATAGTTTTTAATCCTGCTTTTTCTTCGTTTAATCTATTTTTAGTTTCTAATATTTTTTTATTTAAAGCAGTTCGTCTTTGCATAGCTTTACCAGACATTCCCTCTGTATCAGCTAATGCTTTTTCATATTTCCTTAAATCTGCTTCAATATCTTCAATTAAATCTTCTTGTGCCGATAATGATTTATTTAATTCATCTATATTAGCTTGTGCTTCTTTAGTAGATATTTTAAGATTATATTCTTTTGTTACAGCCATTTGATTTCTTTTTTAATTTGTTTGAATGCAGACTTAAAATCTTTTGGTAATGCATATTTACCTTGTGCAATTTTTATATTTTCTGTTTCGCCTTTACAGATTTGCAATAAATCAATTATATTTTTTATCATACTACATTTAATAATTCTAAATCACTTTTTCCTGTTGTTAAATCTGTTTTAACACTATTTATTTGATATGTTTTATTATTTAACGAAATTTTGTCATTCAATTTTAAATTATATATCATTTTTAATGGCAAATTAGCTTTTACTTTAGTTAATCTGCGTTTATTATTATATACATTTTGAATATATGTTTTATAATAATTTTCAAACAAAGTTCCTGTAAATGTACTACCACCTGTATATTCATTTATCTCATTTTGAAAATGTATATTTTCTGTACTAGTAGAGGATGATAATGCTCTACTATTTGATGGTATAATAAATGATGTTAATTGTGAATGACTATTTGGTGTATCTCTATATGATATTGGCGGACTTGTTGTTGGTATTGATGTATCATTTTGATTTATTTGTCTAATTGGATAAAATAAAAGTGGTTTACCATAATATGATTCTTGATTATCATTTACAGACCAACCCCATTGTATTCCTGTATCATCTTCAGTATCTACATCAATTAATCTTTGATATTGTAAATGTTCAAATGGTAAAGTTATTTTATAATTACCCTCTGGTGCATCATATTTAGCATTATCCAAAGAAAAATTAACTGAACCCCATCCAGTATTTTCAAGTTGTTCAAATTGTTTAGCTAAAAATGTTCCTAATCCATCATAAGAAAATTCTATTTCTCTAAATGGCAAAGCTAAATCGACATTTGTTGTATTTATATCAACATATTCATCTATATTCCAAACTATATTAGAACTTGAATAAAAACTATCTAATGTTTTAACAACAATAATTCCATTTTCTACAAAAGCAGTTAAATTAAACATTTGAAAAATACCTGTTAAAAAATCTATAATTTTCATTTTAGGTATTTGTTGAGTAATTGAAAATTCAAAAATAGCACTTGTTGTTAGTGAAAGACCATTAACCCATAAATCTGTCCAAGGATTGTTAAAGCTAAATCCTATAAATCCATCAAATTCCCATTCTATATATGATGTTGTAGATGTACCACCAGTAAAAGTAATACCATTTGGGTCTGCTGTACCTATTCTAACAGTCCAAGTTCCAGCTGTTATAGCAAAATCACTTTGTCCAATTTGATTTTCGCCAGATACTCCAACTTCTTGATAATATAAACTACCATTTCTGAAAACTTGTACATCATAAACAACATTTAAATCTGTTGGTCTTGTAGTTAATTGATGATTAATAATTCTATTTGGAGATGTTACCAAAGTACTAGAAACAACTAAACCACCACCAACTGAATTTAATTGTGGATTAGATGTTTGTTTTGGTGACCACATAAATACTTGTGCAAATTGTTTAGATATTTGTTCTGCAGGTTGTACATCTCCCTTTTTTCTATGCAACCACATATATAAATCATAAAAAGCATTATTGTTCGTGTTTTTAAAAAAATCATTAGAAAAAACAAGATTACTTGGAAAGTTATTTGCAGTTGTATATTCTGCTTCTATAGCTTCTATAATAGTATTTATTCTTATTGCATATTTTAAATCTGTATATGCAACTCCGTGGTCGTGGTTGCTTCCTGTATGATAATATAAATTTCCTGTATCATTTGTATGTGCTGAACTATTACTATTATAAAACAGCTGTTTAGTATGTGTTATTAATGGTGCTATAACAGTTCCTATTGTACCAGATAATTTTGATTTTACTGTTGATGAATTATAATTTAATTTATATTGGTCTAAATCAGATAATGAACCTAAATCAGCATCTCCTAATAAATCTTTTAAATTTACTGTTTCTCCAAAAAAAGTTATTTTATACGAATAAGATTGATTCTTTTTTAGTTGAACTCCCTCTAATTTTATAAAACCTGTTTTAAAAGGAATTAGATTCAATTCTAATTTTGCTTTTCTTTTATTTCTAGCATCGTAACCATCAACAATATTAAAATTTTGATAGTGTTGAAATATTTTATTATTTTCTTTGGACGCTGGTATTGTAAATGTTTGAGTAAATTCTGTAAATATTTTTTTTATATCCCTAACATTTTGAATTGATTGTGTTATACTAACAGTTTCATCTTTAAATAAATCAACCCTTTGATAACTTGGATTAGCTGCAGATGGTGTTATATCTATATATAATTGTAATTTTTGCATTATCTAACATTATTTATATAATCAAAAGCAGATGTAAATTCAAAGCTATATTCAATTAATTTATCATTTAAACTTGTTTTATAAACCATATTAGATGTTTTTATTGTTACAGGTACAACAGTTCTTGTTATAAGTCCATTATGGTCAGGTATTTCTAAAATAATCCAAACATATTCAGACATTAATAATTCTTCGAAATAAGTATTTGCTCTTTCAGGATAATAACCTGAACTTAATTTATAACTTGTTTGACCATTTTTATTATATGTTTTTACTTGATGTGGATATGATGGATAACCACTAAATTTAGGTGCAAAATATGTAGGACTACCTGTTGATAAATCTATAATATTTCTTTGAAATGTATCTCCTTTAGCTGAAACAGTTTCAACTAATTTAGTAAAAAACCATAATGGTTGAATAGCACCTAATTTATTTATAAAATATACCAATGTTGGTCTATATTTAGAACAATCAACTACATTTATATTTAATGTTGAACTTCTATATATATATGTTGAATCAGATGTTCCAGAACTTGCATTAGTAATTGCTTGCATATCATCACTTGTATCAGTAACCATTATATTTATAGATGTATTTGGTGGTGCCCACATTTCATATAAATTATTACTTAATCGACTTAATAAAAATGCACTACTTGCTCCTTTTGGTATTTGAGAATTTGCTCCATCTTCCCATTCACTATAACCATCAAATCCATTAAATGAATAACTATTCGTGGAACCAACTTGTGTACCACTAGCATTTAAAAAAATAATTATTGTAGTAACTTCTACTTGACCAACAGCAGTTAAAACACTTGAAACAATTTTCCAAACTCTTGGAACTTGTAAATAATCTCTAATTAATTCAGCTATTTCAAAATATACAATATCATTTGCTGTACAAGGTTTCTCTATAGTATACCTTAATGTACTATTTACATTTATAGTTAATCTACAAGTAACAGGAGAACCTGTTGAAGGAGCTGTTGCATCAACATATAGTGGACTCCTTAAAGGGTATATATCCATAATTTATTTTTTTATTCCTAATATTATTTCATTTTCTACATCTATAGCATAAGCATTTAAAAGTTCATCTGCATATTTTCTTATTCCTAAGTCGAAAGCTTTATCAAAAAATAAACTTGGACTTAAACCTTGTGCAAATATTCTTTTTTGTAACCAAAAGCCTATTGTTTTATAATTTCCTCTTGCAAATCTTCCTTTTGTATCTCTAAATCTTATGTTTTTACTTTTTGCCCATAATGATAATGGTTCCATTGGTGGCATTTTTGACTTATAACTATATGGACTATTTGGTGCTTTCTGTCTACCATTTTTAACTAAACTGGGATTAGCACCTTTTACTCCTTTATCAACAAATTTGCCATAATCCTCCATTAAAAATTGAACTAAAAAAGCATTTTTTTCTTGTATAATTTCTTTGTCTAAACTATTAGCAAGGGCTCCACCACCTTTTCCATCTCTTTCTAAGTCTTTCCTTGCTTTGACTATTACATAATCAGCAAACTTTTCTAATTCTTTTTTAACTTCGTTAAATTTCATTTTTTTAATTCATTAACAACATTTTGAATATAATCTCTATCTATATCCAATTTAAAATCTAAACCAGCTTGAAAAGTTCTTACAATCTTTCCATTTTTTTCTATCAAAATAACAGGAACAGATTTTATTTGGCTTTTTAATTTATTACTTTGTTCTTCTAACCAACCAAAGTCATATTTAGCACCTCTAAGATTATCTAAATACAATGTATTTCTTTGATTAAACTTTGCATTGATTTGTACAACTCTTATATCTTGGCTATAAACTGAATAGCTAAAAAATAAACATATAATTAAAATTAATTTTTTCATCTTCTATAAACTTTATCTTCTAATTCTTTTATTCTTTCTTTATTATCTAAAATATCTTCTTTTAATCCCTCTGTGGATTTTTCTATTTGTATTATTGTACTTCGTACCAATTCATCTTTTAGCTGAAATTCCATTTTTTGTACAAATTCATCTCCACTAAAATTTTCTATTTTATTATTTAAATCATCTATTTTAGATTGTAATGTAAAATAAGTGGATGCTACTGATAAAGCACCAGCAACAATAATTGCAATAGTTTTTAAATCTAATTTTACTTGTGTGTTCTCGTTTAATTCCATTTGTTTTTATAATTTTTAGCAAATATTTATGTCATTGTTTATTAATATATCCATAGATGCAGACCACCCAGCTAATTCATTATCGAATCTATCATAAAATGGTTCACAAACAGGATTAGTATCTAATTGATATTGATTGGTATATAAATTACCCCTTTGTAAGACACTAATTAACTTATTTAACACAGCTAATTGTGTATTTAATATATTTTGAACATTATTATTACCAGTAAATATATCAACTGTTTCATCTTTGCTTTGGTTTACAATATCCATAGCAAATACAGTTATATTGAATCTAATAATTTGTTCTTCTATAATTGCATTATTTACTAAAATATGTGCCAAAGGAAAAATATCTTGTTTTCTTAAATTAATATCTGATAAACTTCCAGATGATACAGTGTTTATGTCGATATTAGTTAATAAATTATCTTTTATAGTTTCTAATATTTGATAAAATCCTCTGACTCCTTGATTGCTCATTTTTTAAATTGTTTTTTTATTTGTTGTGCTTCTAATTCATTTTTGTCTTTCAGATATGCTAACATCATAAAACATTCGTGCATTTTTAATTTAGTGATATGTTCAAATTTAGTAATATCTTGTCCAGCGAGTTCCGAAATGCTTGAATACCATCCCCATTTTTTTCTAAAGTTTGATACTCCATCAAGGCTTGTACCTGTCCCTTGTCCAAATATTTCGTCATAATTTTCGACAAGTCCACCCCTAAATTCAACAAAAAAAAAATTGAGCTCATTACAGCAGACAAAGGCATATCTAATAAATTTCCAGCTGTATCTAATTTATATTCCTCAACTGAATATTTATGTTTAAATTTACTTTCAATTGGTCTATATAAAACATTCATAGCTTTTTCTATATTATCCCAATCTCCAATATAAGTATCTAAATCAATATATTCTCCTAATGTCATTTCATCTAAACTTGGATGAAAGCCATAATCAACTCCATTTAATTTGAAACTTTGTACTAATTTAGGTTTCTCTGCAAACATTTCTTCTAATATAGATACAACTTCTTCTGAATCTTTATATCTCATATTTAAAACATCTTTCAAATTAACACCACAAAATATTTCAATCATTTTAGCTTTATAAAATCTATCATCAATTTCTTGTTCTTGTATTTTTAAGAAATGTTTATAGTTTCTTAAAGATATTTCATTTAAACTTTCTGGTATATTAATTTTCAGTTTCATAGCTATATAACGTATTTAATTATCAATTTTACAATAAAAAAGGCAAACAAAACATACTACCACTTAAGTATGCCTGTTCACCTTTACCAAACAAAACAAATATAATTATTTTAAATCAAGCTCTTTCATTTTGTTGTATTTTTCTTTTAATTCTTGTAATTCTAATTTTGCTTTGTTTTTATCATATCTAAATTCACTTGCAATTAGCTTATATGTATTTAAATCTTGTTTTAATCTAGTATTATAAAAAGCTATTTCAGTTAATGCTCCACTTAATGCTTTTATTTCTGGATTATCTGGTTTCATTTTTTTCCATTTAATCGCTAATTCTAAACATAATTGAATATGTCCTAAATATTCTAAGTCTTGTAAATTTTCTGCTTTAGTCATTCAATGAATATAATTTATTTTCGGCTTCTTCAAAAGAATCATAAAAATATTCATCTCCATTATCAAAGTTTGTAACTATAAAATCTACTGCTTGTCCAAATGCTGATGCAACTGATATTCCATTTTCTAATGCTATATAAACATATCCACTATATTGGTTAAAACCTATTTCCATAATATCTTCTTTACAACATTCTTTATAATAAGCTTTCCAAACCTTTGCTAATCCCTTTGCTTCTAAATAAGCTGGGTTTTCTAAATTGTACATTATTGTTTCTTGTTTCATTTTGTTTTGTTTTATTATTATGATATAAATATAACAATAATACTTATAAACAAAAAATTTTATAACTATTTTTTTAGTCTTTTTTTATTGAATTATATATTTACCAAAATTTGGTCTAGATAATATAGAATAAGTGGCATATCTGCAAGGGTCAATAATATGATTATGTTTATCCTCAGGTATGTTGGTTAATTTTCCGCTTCTATCTTCTTTCCATTTATAGTTCCTAAATTCAGATATAGCATTAGTAGAGGATGATAATATATGTATTTTATAACGCTTTAATAAATCAATCCCTGCATTAATTGAATCTTTTCCTTTTAAACTTGCGTGGATATTATGTCCCATTCCTCGTAATTCCGCAATAAGTCGTGGCTCACTGGAATCTGCATATATTGGATTTCTTGATAAATTTTCTTCTTTTAAAAACTTATGTATATCAGTTGTTGTCATTTGTGTTCTATATAAATGTTCTTTTATATATAAATTATGTTCAAAGCTATGAACTGATATAAATGTTGTTGGGTCATTGCTATAACCAAAATCCATACCATAAGCAATTAAATTAGCAACTAATGGTATTTTATTTATTTCTACATATTTAAAAACTGTGCTGCGACTTGCTGCTCGTTCTCCCAAACCATATATTTGCCAATATTGTTCATCTGTATCCCTTAACCTTTCAATCTCTAATTTTATATTATCTTCTAAAAATGGGTTGTCTAAATATGTGGTTCTATAAAAATCGCAATCTTCTCTTGGTATAACTCTATCATATATCCAATGATATTCATCTGATGGATTAAAATCTAATATTATTTTTTCTTGTGTTCTAAATATAAGCTGTTGCCAATCTTCCCAAAATAATTCATTTCCCTCGTTGATAAATAGTAAATCCCTTTTTCTTCCTCTAATTTTCTGACTTTGGTCTAATGATGTAAATTCAACAAGGTTGTTAAACAAATTATATTCATTACTAGATTTGTTATGATGTTCATCTCTATATATATTATGATTTCTTAATATGGTTAAAAAATCCCTTAATACTGTTGCTCTTAAACTTGGAAAGGTTTTACGACATATTGTAATAATTTTGTTGTTGTTATTAGTACAATATTGGAAAATAATAAATAAAAGGATATTATAAGTTTTACCTGAACGGGTTCCACCTTGTTCAACAACAATCTTTTTTTCGCTATTAGCTAAATGCTTATAGACAACATTAGTCTTTATCTTCGGTTTTATCAATTATCTCAATTTGAAAATTAGTTGGTATGCCATCAGCACCTGTAATTTCTGTCCTTTCAACATAGCCACGTTTTTTTCCCTTTGTCTTTAAATAAAACATTGTTGAACTTGGTACTCCATTTCCAATTTGTTGATGTAATTGACTTTCCGCAAAATCTAATGCTACATTATCTATATCAGCAACTTGTTTTGCAAATTCTTCATCTTCCTTTAGCCATTTATAAAATGTACTTCTTGGAGTATCTGTTTTTTTACAAGCTGTTGTAACTACTCCTAAACTTTGTTCTAAAGCTTTTAATAAACTCTCTTTTTTTATGTGTCTACTTTTGTCCATTATTTTAATTCAAAATTAGATGTTATTCTATGTGCTGAACTTATCTCGCCTATTCCATTATTAGCTTTCTGTGCTTTATTTCTACCATATCTTGTACAAATCCAATCAGATGAACGCTTCAAAGCGTGTATCAAACTTGGTGCTGATGTTGTTATTGTAAATCTATATTTATTCTTTCTATAATATTTACCAACTTCATTTAAAAACTTTATACCAAATCCAGCTCCTTGATAATCTGGTAATATAACGAGTCTATGTACCTTTTTTATTGTAATTGCTTTTGGATGTGGTTGATGTAATATACTTATAAACCCTGCTATTTCATTATTTATTGTTGCTATATATGTATGTGCCGCATTATTATGTGTATGACTTAAATAATGGTATTTAGCAAACATTTTCCAAATTGATTTATTTTTGGCTTCATATATGCAGAATTTAATTTCTGGTCTATTTTTTTTTTGCCCTTCATTTAACTGAAAGGTCATTGTATCTGTATCAAATATCCAATCTGGCATCAACCAATCTTCTACATCATAATGACAGCTGACTGCTATAAATTGTTTCTTACTTTTTCTTATAGCTTTTTGCATAGCAAAACTTCCTATTTTAGCAACATTCCTATCAACCACACTTGTAAATTCATCAAATACAATTAATGGATTATTTTCTAATATTGCTCTTGCTAAATTTACTCGCATTTTTTCTCCATTAGATAAAACAGCATAAGGTTTTAACCAACTGGGTGGACTTGAAAAACCAACAGAATTAAATGTTCTTGTAATTTCTGTTACTGATGCTTCCTTTGGCATATCATCTAAAATACAATGTTCTTTATATTTATAATCTGTTATATAAGCATTTTTGAATAACTGTTTAGCTATTGTTGTTTTTCCTGTTCCACTTTTTCCAACAATTAAACCTATTTTCCATTCTGTAGGTAAATTTATATCTCCTTGAAACCTTTCAACTATCTTTTCGCTTTGCAAATCGAATTTGCCTATAATGCTAGATACCCTAAAACTTAATTCTGGTTGGCTTTTTTTTACAATGTCAAAAGTCGGCATATATATCCTTTATCAGTTAATTCGTTATACAATTTTTCTTGTTCTTCTTCACTATCTAATTCAACCTCAACTCTGTATGATTCTTTTATATTATCAGATAAATCTTTTGTATCTTCATCTAAATCAAATTTTGGTACATCTATACCCCATTGGATTAATTCCCTTGTATCAAATTGATTAGCTAATAAATCCCAATCCCATTCTCCAAAACTACTATTATCTTTTATTACAAATTCTTCTTGTTGTTGTTTTGTTAATTTATCTGCTTTTATTATATAAACTTCTTTCAATCCAGCATCAATACAAGCTTTATGTCTCATATTTCCACCTAATATAACATTATCTTTATTTACAACAATTGGTCTTAATTGTAACATTTCTGGAAAGTCCTCTATGCTTTGAACTAACTTTTTAAATTTATTATCCTTTATAATTCTTGGATTATTGGGGTTAGATTTAACCACAGATATTTTAACTTTCTCAATCATAACTATTTATATAACGTAAATTTATAATAATATTTTTTGATATATATATTCTAGAACTTGTATATCATTATAATTTGATTCATAACAAACCTCCAATGTTTCTTGGTCTATTATTGTATTGTTTTCTTTTATATCTTTTCCAAGCTTATTCAAATTAAGCTTTTTAAAATATATTTTAGCATCCATTTTATCTAATGCTCTTTGTCGTAGTTCTTCAACTGGTAACTTTATCTTCTTTATATTTCCAGTCCCAACTTTTGATAATGTTACGTATTCTTTCATAGGTTTCGTCATATCTTTTTTCTGGTATTGTCTTTAATAAATTAATTAAAGGATGTTTAAATTGTACTTCTAATTTATATTCTAAATTTTTTACTTTACTTTCTAAATAATGTATTCTATCTATTTCATCATAAGTTAAATCACTTTTAAATGTAAATATGCTTTCATATTCTTCAAGCTTATGATTATATTTTTTATGGATAGGATACATTTTAAATGCGTGCATACCTGTTGCGTGGGTCATTGTCTTTCCATTTTCATTAAAAAAATTAGATATATACATCCATCTCATATTTAATTTTTCTCTTAATAAATAAATTAACAATGCTCTTATTTCAATAATTTCTTTTCTTCTTGTATTTTCAAAAGGATTTTTACCACTTAATTTTGTTAATTTGTCGGCAATTTCTACTGGCTTTAAATCGTTCATATAGTTCTTAACTTTAATAAATTATAACATTCAATATATTTCTGTCTTGCCTTGCCTTTATATTGTTCTTTAAATAACTTATATAGCTGTTTAGTATATTGGTATTTTGTTTTACAATCTTTTAAATATTTTTCTGCAAACTTCTTTCCTTTACCCTTAAAGAAATTTACATTATCTGCTGTATCTCCAATTATGCATTGCTCATAAAAATTATATAATGCTTCTTGTTCGGTAATATCGTAAACTTTTTTATGATTATAATGGTAATTATAAATTAAAGCTGGGAATTGCATATAATCTTTATCTAAACTAACTATCATTACATTGTTTCTTCCAACCTCTTTAGATAAATTATACCAATATTTAGCCACTAAATCATCTGTTTCTATTCCAAAACCATATATGCTATTGTATGTATCTTTTACATATTGGTGCATATCGTGTAATAATGGTGGTAATTCGTATTTTTTTCTATTTAATTTATATTTTGTATTTAATATTTTTCTAAAATTACCTTTGCTTCCATTAAAAGTAATTACTTGCTGAATATTAAATAATTCATCTAAATCATTTACAATCTTCATAAATTGTTCATCAAATTTTGAAACAGAATCTTTTAAATCTGTAAAAAATTTATCTTTTGTTGTATCAGCTGTATGACAACTGGCAAAAATTAAACTATCTGCATCTATTAATAATATCATTTTATTAAAAAAATTAAAATTAATGAAAAAAATAAACCTAATAAAGACCAGCCAAATAATTTATAGCTTTTAGTCATTTGTTTTGGACTCCTGCCCTGATTGCTCCTGTATTGTCTGTGTTTTTTCATAAGTTCTTTTTGGTGTTCTTTTATAATCAAAACTGAATCTTTTTTCTATATTCTTTATATTGTGCTTATCTATAATTTGATTTTCTAAATCAATAATTTTATAATTATGCTCAATTAATAATTCCATTGCATCATTTAGTGCTTTTACTTTTTCTCGAAAATGATTGAATATTTGATTTTCAAAAGCATTGTGATTGTGTTTCATAATTTTTGTTTTTATAATAAATCTTTAATTGGTAGTAATATTCCTTTGCTGGTATTATTATCTCCACCAAGTATATCTCTTTTTGTATTTAAATATGGTCTACATAAATCCCTTAATTTTCTAGTTGATATTAAAATTATTTTATGGTTTGAAAGGATATAAGCATACCATTTAGCCTTTGTGGTTATTATACCAGATATCTTGTCTCTGGAATTATATTCAACAAATATATTTCCTGTTGTTGTGGCTTGATAATCTGTTTTAACTTCAATGGTTTCATTGGTTAATATTTTACCTAGTAATTTTTCTCCTAATTGACCTAATTTTAAATCATACTTAAAATCTGAATTGTATTCCATATTAATCTGTTAAATAATCAAATTCAGCGTGTTCTTTACAATCTGAACATAAATCTGTTTCTTCCCATAGTGGAGGAGCTCCACAACAATTGCTATATCTATCCATAGTATATTACATTTGCTACCCAAAATAGAGCAAAGATTAATACTACAAATAAAAATTCTCCTATAAGTTTTATTGTCTTTTTCATAATTTCTGTTTTAGTTCTTTATATTTTTTGTTTCTATGTTCCATATCTTTTTTTTCTGCTTTCATTGCAAATTCATATAAGCTGGGAATATCATCCAACAATTCTTTTGCATTCCATTCTATATTTATAATGTTTCCTTCATCATCCCAATCTGCTACTTCAGCTTCAATATGTACAATTCCACCACTATAATGCATACTAATTATTCTATGTAACCAAAATTCTTTACTCATCTGAATGATAATTTAAAAGTTGTTCTTCTATTTGTTCTAATGCTTCTTCAGATAAAATATTTGTTATATCTGCTTCATCTATACATACATTATATATATCTACTGAAGCTGGATAACCTGGATAACCTGAGCCATCTCCATAATTATAAACCATTGCTTCCTCTGGTGTGTAGTCGTATTCTATATCTAAAACTACATTTTCTACTATTACTTCTGTTTTCATTTTATATTTTTTTAATTAATTCAGCTATTTTTTTCCAATCTTCAGCAGTACTAACATTTTTATTTTTATATAATTCTCGCAAACAACTAATAACATTATTAATTTTTTGTTTTTTTGTCTGCTTTTTGTTTTTAAAAATGATAGGTAATCTATCTGTTAAATCCCATTCTATAACATTCCTACCTGTAATTCTACATTTTCTTATACCTTTTTCATAAATAACTCCTAATCTCCTTAATTCTGTAAATCTTACTGCACTTAATGACAAAGGATTTACAGGATTAGTATGTTGTAGTGCTTCTTGTCTTGTGCAAGGTGCTGATTTAAAAATAGCTTCGTAAGTTTCTAATCTTCTTTTTGCTAATAAATTAGAATTTTTTATTTCATTAAAACAATCTATTGATGTTTGTCTTGTTTTCATCTTAATAATTGTTTATATATTCTGTTACTATTTTTTCTAATTTGTTATTTCTTTTACTTGGATTAGCTCTTAAATGATATAAATAAGAAAATACATCTTTCATATCCCAGTTTTGTAATTTTAAGTTAATTTCTGTATTAATTTTAAATCTTTCCATTTTGTTTTGTTTTTAATTATAGTATAAATATAATAGAAAAATACTTATAAACAAAATATTTTATAAGTTTTAAACAAAAAAAGTCCACTTTTGTGGAATGCTCAACGATTATTAAGATTTATTATGGATGCTTGATTTTCTTTAAGAAGATAAACAGGTTTTTTTATTTTTTTCTTTGACCATAATGTGGTACTGGGACAATATAATTTGACTGGCTTTGGTAATTCTATATTATTTAACCAATATAAAAAATTACCTTTTGGGTCATTAACAAAATACAAAGCAACTTTACCTGTTTCTATAAGTTTTTCGTATTTATATTTTTCTAAAAGCTTTTCTTCGTAATATTTTTCTCTAAATTTCATTTCCATTACACAATCAAAACCTTTTGGAGTTTTACCTATAGCATCATAAGGTAAATTTTTATCTCCTACCCATTCTAATTCCCATCCATCTAATTTTAAAATTAAACAAATAGCTTTTTCCCATTTATTTACATCAGCTATTGTCATTATCCCAAATTTTATTCAAATCAATTATCCATTGTTTGATTGTCTTTGGGCTGCAGGTGCAAGGTAAATAAAATGAATGTTTGTAATATTTAGCGTGGAGTTTTGACACCATTTCAAATTCTGTTCTGGATAGGTGCGATTTTGTTTCCATTCTAAAAGCTTTCCATTTTTCATAATCTTTTTTTTCAAATGTTACCATCTTTTAATTTTTATATTATTTAAATCTTGTTTGCGTTTATCACAGCCACAATCTTCCATTCCAAAAAATCTTTTAGCTATATATGTTGCAATCCTTTTTCCTTGACCAAATGTTATCAAGGTTATTATTTTTTCAATTATATCTCCTAATCTCATAATAATTTTTTTAATTTATGTCTAACTTTTTTATATGTATTATATAAACTATAATATGGTATGCCTGATTTTCTAGATAAACTTGCGATTGATTCTCCACTATCTATTAATTCATAAACCTTTTTATCATACCAATACATTTTATCTAATTCATTAACTATTATTTCATATTTTTCTTCATAATTAACTTGTTCATTATTTCTTTTTTTATTTATAACATTTTCAGCAACGTGTTCTATATCCATTCTATAAATGTTTTTTCCTTTTCTTTTTAAATCTAAAAATAAAGTTCTTAATGTTTTGAAGATATAATAATAATTTATTTCATCTTCTTCGTAAAGTATATTGAGACCATTTTCTAATTTGAGCTGGATTTTGATATACATTTCTTGTGTAATATCTTCCGCAAGCTGTTTATTACAGCCAAATGTTTTGACAATTGCAATCCAATCTTTATGCTTCGCAGCTAAAAGCTGCATTTGTTTTTCTACCATACTACCTAGTCACTTAATGGGTCATATAAATCGCCCACTATTGTTGGTAGTCCTAAATCATTGATTTCAAAGCTAAAAGTTTCAAAAGCATAACCTCTGCTTCTTTTACATTTAACAGTAACCCAGTCTTTGTTTACTGTGTTCGCTTCAAGTTGTATTTGTGTCTCACATTTTTTTTCTAGAAAACTTCCTAGATGTCCTGTTGGTTTGTCTGAACCAAAATTGGAATGTATAACTGTAATTATATGGCATTTATATTTTGCCGACCATTCCATTAATTTTTGAATGCAATTATTTGAATCTTCCAAATTATTTACATCCGTTACTAAATCTGCTATTCCATCTATAATAACGAGACCTACTGATTTTTTTGTTTTTATACAATATTCAATAAAATCTATTCTCATTCTTGCATTTAATGTTCTTAAACCATAAGTATAATAACAAACATTATCTGCATTTTCCATATCCGCCATATCAAGTGCTCTTTTAAAAACCCTCTGGGCGTGCCAACTTCCTTGTTCTGTATCAAAATGTAATAAACATCTTCCATCTCTGTGGCCTTTTATTTTTCCTGCAAAATTATTAGTACCACTTAAATAAACTGATGCTAACAAAGATATAAAAAAAGTTTTCTTTGTCTTTGGTGGTGCTTGACAAAAAGAAAAATTGCCATAAGTACCAATTGGTATTGGTAATAATTGGTCTCCTTTATGTGATTTGATTAATTTTTCTCCCAAGCTTAAAGCTACAGGTGGATAATCCATTGTCTCTGAAGTTTCTATCAAACAATCTCGTTCAATAGATTCCATTAATTGTTTTAGTTCTGCTGTCATTTGTATAAATATAAAAAAAAGGGGATAAAAATTATTACCCCCTTAAAATAAAAACCTAAAATATTTTATTTAGAATGGTAAATCTGCTTTATTATTAGCTTCAACTTTTTGTTCTTGTTCTTCTCGTTCAGCTAAACATACATTACCATCAGTCCAAACAACTGCTCCATTACCTAAATATAATTTAGGCTTTTTTACATCTCGTTCTTCTTTAGTCTGTGAATCTGTTAAGGCAACATTATTGCCATATCTTGTTTCATCTTGAACAGAAATAGTTAGGTTATAATATACCGCACCATCTTTGCCTTTGATAAATTTTTCTTTGGGTAGTTTATCCACCCTAATACTTGCATTAATTAATGTACTCATATAGTTATTTTTAAATAGTTAATAATTCTTCTTCCATTTGTTTTGTCAATGTATATTTTTGTTTTACTTGACTTATATTAGCTTTTTTACCTTTTAAAGCTTCTGTTACTTTTTTATATTGTGGTGTATTAGCTAATAAACTTGGCAATTTCTTTCCGTGGGTATTTGTGGCATCTGCATCTTGTGTATCATCTATCAAAAATAAATTACCTAATGCATATTTTTTTCCATAGCTGGATGCTGTTCCAAATTTTTGTGGCATTTGCATTCCTTTTTGTTCCAAATCCACCCCAACAATTGCTGTTGCTTTTATACTTTTTAATTCATTTGAAAATATAGCAGTTGATTTTATTATTGGATAAGAATCCATTATATATTTTTCATCTATTCTAACTGTTACATCATACTTAAGTAAAAATGGCTTTATAGCTTCCAATATATCTTCGGCACTTCTAAAATAGTATTTACCGAAACTATTGTATCTCGTTTTTTTAGTTTTTAATTCTGTTTGAATTTTAATTAATTTTTGTTCTAATGTTAATTCTGTTAATGGCATAATTTATTATTTTCTGTGTTAATTTCAATTTGTGCTTCTAAAAATTCTATTCTAGATTCTAATTTATTAATGTGTAATTCCATAGCAGATATTCTGTCTTTATAATATGGAACCAACAAATTATTATAATTGTGTTTCATATTTTAAATTTAAATTATCTAATGCTAATTGTCTAAGTTCAAGCATTTGCTGGGATTTTAAAACTTCGCCTTTGGCATATTCTAATTCCCATTCTGCTTTTTCTAATAATGTTTTGTAGTGTGTTTCTGTCATAATATTGTCTTTTAATTATTCTATAAATATAAACAAAAAATTTTATAACTAAAAGAAAAAGACAAAAAAAAAGGATTAATATTAATTAACCCCCTTTCTTTACAAAGACAAAATGAACAGAACTATAACAAATATAGATTTATTTTAATGTATTTGTCAAGTCTTTATACTTATTTATTAACAAAACAAGCTCATTTGTAGATAACTTTATACTTCTTAATGCTTTTCTGTGTAATTTTTCAGCTGTACCCTCTCCATATTTAGCATCTAATCTATTACCAAATATAAATTGTTCGCCATATCTAAATACATTACAGCCTTTGCATTGTACTTGTACATTAATTTCATCCCACCTAGTTGCATAATGTTTTCTAGATTGAAAATGACCAGCTTGCATATTATCTTTCCAATGTGCTCTTTTACCACAAGTAAAACATTCCACTATGCCATTATCAGCATATCTTAATCTTATATATTCACTAAATATTGTGTCAAGTTTTTTAACAACTTTACTTCTGGTAAGTTTTTTAGGCATTTATGTATCTTGATATAATAGAAATTTACTGCCCATTTCATAATCTATTTTTTGTATTGCTTTGTATATATATCGACTATTTATTTTGACTTGTTTTTTTTGTTGTTTAGTAGAATCTATTCCTAAATTACAATATTGATTAGCATCTATAGCTAACATTCTATTTATTTTTTCTTTATTAGATATACTTTTATATAGTAATATTTTATCTATTGTTTGTTTATTATATATATTCATATTATAATATTTATAGTTAAAAATAAAAAAAGAAAAAGAAAAGTAGCCAAAAGAAAAAGAAAAAAAACTCCCTCTAGTAAAAAAAACAAATCAAATTACCCGTTCCAACAGTCGTAAATTACTGAAGTTTAGCACCTTATACAGATGTGCGTCTGTTTTATAAATATAATAGAATTTTTTTATCTTCCTTGACCTCGATAAACTTTTTTATATTGTTTACTAGTTTTTAATCTACTTGCATTTTTTGAATGAGGATGACTTTTCCTTTTACGTTTATAAAAAGTAGATACAATTTTTTTTGGCATTATTTTTTCCTGATTTTTTCCATACTACGGCCACCAAAATAAGCCGAAATAACTGTTATTAAAACCAGCTGTAATAAATCTACCCAATTTGCTTTGACCTCGAATTGTATTACTCCAGCATCTATAAATACAAGTAATACAGTTGATACTACAAGGAATATTAAAACAAGGGGTCTAACATTACGACTTAACCAAGAATCTGATTTAGTATCTGCTAACCATCTTTCAGTTATATTTTTTTGCATATCTGCTTCAGCATTAATAAATACTTCAGTCATTTCTTTTTCAAACCTTGCTTTTTCCTCTTTGCTAAAAGTGTGTTTGTCAATTATACCAGATATTTTTTCAGCTACGCTTCCACCAGCTCCCCCAAATAGTTTTGCTAATATTTGTTTCATAAATTAAAAAGATTAAAAATAAAATAGTAAATATATTTGGATGCCAATGTTCTCCACATAAACCTAATAAATGTTTTATTGTTTCCATTATTTTTTATTTTTATAAGTTTGATAGCATATAGCTATTGCTTCATCTTTAGGATGATAATCCACTAATTGTGGAACACATCTTATCATAAAGTCTTTTTGTTTTTCTCCTGTTTTTGGTTTTGGTATAGGCATCTAATAAAATAATTTTATATGTAATATTAAAAATAGAAAATAGATATTTATTTCTAAATAATCATTTTCATAATCTTTAGGAAAAATAGAAAAACCGAATATAAATGTAAAGCCATCAATGCTTCTATCTATAATCGCTATTTCATATCTTTTCACTTTCTAATTATATGATAATAAACTTGAGAACCTTTATATTTGGCTCTTAAAATTCTATTTCTATTTGCTTTTTTATTTACATAAGAAATGTGAATCCATCTTGGTTCATCATCAGAACCAAATTCCCATATCATTTGGTCAAAATCAAGATTATCTTTAATATAATTAAATAAATCTGCATTTGTTTTTTCTCCCATTGTAGATAAATCGATTGCTTGTCCTTTTGTATGTTGAGATTTAGCAGATGATTTGATTGCTTCACATAGTTCAGCATTTCTATAAAAGCTGTTTATCCTTATAGGATGTTCAGCCCATTCTCTTAATGGTTGAAAAACTTTTTCTGCAATCAACTTCATATTTTTAATGTGACTTTCATTTGGCACATTTTTAATTTTCAACTTTTTTGCAGTTTCAGAATATATTGCTTCCTTGTAGCTAATATTTTTACTTATGTTTTCTATCTTTTTCATACATTAAATACCATTTATGTATTGTATAGCCAATTGAGACTAATACCAATACTATTTTCAATATTAGGTCTATGTCGGTAAAACTTATTCCTAAGGTCGTAATATTTAGACCATATATTTTAAAATCAGTTAAGTTCATTTCATATTTGTTATTACTCGGTTTCATCTTCTTTAATCTCAGTATAACTACCATCCTTTAAGTCGATATTTACTTTTCCATATTTTTCCTCTAATTCCTTTTTTGCTCCCTCTTGTTGAGTAATAATTTCTGCCCATATATGTAATAAGCTATGCTTTTGTGTTTCTAAAACACCTATATCGTGTTTGATAGCATTCTTTTTTTGTTCTTGTTCTTGTAATTCTTTTAATTCTTCTTTTGTAATTTTTGACATTTTTATTATTTTATGATTAAGATATAAATATACTAATTTTTACATTTACATTCTTGCTTTAATAAATCTACTTCTGCTTTTA
>WLWH01000456.1_pt1 | contig 33071 bp, 15 predicted proteins | sample 6712741 | NCBI WGS metagenome assembly WLWH01 (sample SAMN12718694, study PRJNA515312) | sponge metagenome | isolation source: marine sponge | host: Mycale hentscheli | place: New Zealand: South Island, Marlborough, Capsize Point | collected 2003-05-01
CCAGTAACTTCTTTTGAATGTTTAAGAATATTTGCAGATGGATTCCCTGAAAACTGTAATGATAATATAGGAGCATGTAGCTCTACAAATAACAGTGGTGAGTTCAAAAGAATATATGCTTGGAATCCTGCATCAGCTGCACTAGAAGAAGTATCATTACCTGCAGCTAGTTACTTTAATACTCCTAGTTTAGGAATAAGTAATAATTGGATTATAACTCAATGTAACTCTGCATCAGAAGCTAATCTTCCTAAATTTACAAGATATTCATATAGTCTTTCTACTACTGGTGTTCCTATTAATCTTATTTGGGAACGTATAGAATACACTTTACCAAATTTCTTCCCTACAGTAACTGGAATTAGTGTAATCAGTGATACTAAATGGGTTAGTTTTGATCGTGTTGTTGGTGGACTTAACAACAAAACTTTAGAAGTAGAAATAGTTGATGGAACTGATCAATTATTAGTTACTGAGAAGTTTGAAAACACTGGATGGATTTTAAATGGAGAAACATTAATTACACTTAAAACAGATGGTGTAACACCAAGTAAGCTAATAGCTGTTGGACAAGATGAGTTAGGTCTTAACTCTCCATGGTATATAACTCAATGGGATTATACAACTGGATTATTTGAACATTCAATAGAATTACCACAAGGAGTAAATGGTGCTAAAGATATTTCTATGATTGGAAATTCTATATACATTAGTGCTGCTGTTGGCTCTGAACCATTAACAATAGGACTTTGGAGTATAGATGTAAATACAGAAATATGGACAAAAGTTTCTGATTTACAAGCTCCAGTTACTGGAGATGAAAATTCACAGTTTGCTACTGGTGCTGGAAGTAGACCAGGTTGTAGAGTTAGTGATGGATTTATAGTTAGAACAACTACCACTACTACTACAAAACCAGATAATGATGGAGCAGTTAGAACAATATGGACTAGGTTTGAATCAGAAATAAATGATTAATAGTATGAAACTGACACAAAAAATAAAAGATAAAATAAAAGAGATAAAAAGGAGCAATCCTAAAATCTTATCTGTTGGATTAGGTGAGAAGGTATCTAATGGTCAAGCTACAGGAGAGCCTGCAATTGTATGTTCATTTCTAGAAAAAAAACCTGTTGATCAATTATCTGAAAACGAATTATTACCAAACCAGGTTATAGTTGATAATGAAACAATTAAAATAGATGTAGTTGCAGAAACTCAAGCTCAAGCTTTTATTACATGTACAAATTGTGGAGGTTGGTTTGGAGGAGCAAATGCTGGTAATCAAAGTAGACAAAGACCACTTCAATCAGGAACTACTATTAGTTCTACTAATAATAATACAACTGTTGGAACATTAGGAACTTTTGTAAAAGATACAGGAACAGGTGCAATCTTAGGACTTACTAATAATCACGTTACTGTTAATGATTCTAGTTTTACTTCTGCAAGAAATATATTAACTGGTGAAATAAAAAATGATTACAGTAGTATAAATCATGTAGTTCAAGGAACAGAAGGGTCTCAAATGCATAGCCCAATAAATAGAATAGGAAGAAGTGTAAGATATGTACCACTTAAAACAACAGCACAAGGATTACCTTTTAATCAAGTAGATGCAGCAGTATTTAATGTTGAGAAACAAGATATTGATTATACTTTATCTTGGAAACCTCTTGGGGCGTCTATTGGAACTACTAATCCTAGATTTGCTACTACATCAGAATTAGATAATATATTTAATGACAATCCACAAATAATTTTTTCAGGTAGAACTTCAGGACCTATGGGTGATTCTAACACTGGATGTAATCTTAGAGTGAATCAAACAGGAGTACAACTAGAGGTTGCATATAATGTTCAAGGTCAAGAAGTAGTATGTTCATTTGATGATTGTATAAGTGTAATAAAACCAGATGCAGATACACCATTGTCTCAACAACCAGGATGTTTAAATCCAGGATTACCAGGAGATTCAGGTTCTGCAGTGTATGCAAAACAAACAACAGGTGGAGGTACTGTTTTAATTGGATTACTTTTTGCAGGTAATTGTAGTATGCAAATAATGCCTCCAGAATATTCAGGTAACACATGTTGTAATCAATTCCCACCTAATGCGTGTACTACAAAGTTTTTTATATGTAGAATTGATTATATTGCAGAACAATTAGGAATTGAATGGTGGGATCCATCAATTGATTTAGATAACTTTAAAGTTGTAAATACTGAAAGTTTTGAAAATGTAACACAATTAGGTACAAGTGAAGATAAACTAAAAAATTGTGGTGGAAAAGTTTACTACCAAGCAGGTTTAACTAATGATACAAATTTAACCAACGATTGCTAAAATATAAATAATAATATTATGTCAACACAAAATTGCTCAAATTGCTATAACGGATGTACTGAAATAACTTCAGACAAATGCGTTAAATATACAGGAGTGGATGTACCACTTCTAGGAATTCAAAACGGAGATTCTTTGTCTTTCATAGAGCAAAGTATTATAAACTTTTTAAGTTCTACACTTGATGGAACAGGTATATTACCTATAATTCCAGCTAGTTCTATTTGTCCAACAGTGGACAGTGAGTTACCTGATTGTAGTCCTCTTTCACTTAATAATTATCTAACAGCTATCACTCAAGCTCTTTGTAAAATAGAAGAGTCAATTGTAGTAATAGAAGAAGAAATACCTACTGATCCATATATACTAGGGTGTATTACTGTTCCAGGTATCACTGATGACCCTACAGAAAGTACTGACACACAAGCTGTATTGCAAGCTGTAATTAATAAACTTTGTCAAGTATCAGAACAGTTAACTAGTTTTATAGAATATGTAGCTAATACTTATGTTGCAATTTCAGATATCAATTCTTATATTGAGAGCTATATAGAAAGTGATCCTAATGCATCCTTAATTAGTAATCGAATGGCTCCTTATACAGTGCAAGCTTACTTTGGACCATTAAGTAACTTTGATGGAGGTGGAGCAGGTTTAGGTGATTGGGCAAATATATATTTATGTAATGGTACTAATGGTACACCTGATTTAAGAGGAAGAGTAATAGTTGGAGTTACAGATATGTTAGGAAATGCTCCTTTAGATGGTAATGTTAATCCTAGTAACGGTAACCCTAATTATGGATTTGGTGATGCATTGGGAACAAATAATGTTACATTAACAACACAACAGCTTCCTGTTCATGATCATGGCGCTAATGCACAATCAGAATTAAATCCAAGTACTCATACTCATAAGATCTTTGGAGATCAAGCAAATGGGACTAACGATAACGTTCCAGGAGTGACTAGTTTAACTAGCTGGAATAATTCTGGAGCTGCTGGAAGCTATGCAATAAAAACTACTTTGGATCAGCTAACTCCAATAACTGGTCAAACAAGTGGACCTATTAGTAATAATCAACCTGTAACACAAACCATTAATACTAACGTAACTGTAACACCTACAGGTGGAGGAGACTCTCATGAAAACTATCAGCCTGGAAGAGGAGGATATTATATAATTTACTTACCTTAAAATAAAAAAAATGGCATACTTACCTGTAAACCCTTGCTGCACTGGTGTAGTTTTAAATAGTCCTTGCGGATGTACATCAACTTGTAACTCTTCTACAAATTCATGTGGAACAAATGGACCTTTGTCAAGCACAGTTGTGTACGATGGGCCCACAACCCCTTGTTCAAATGTAGAAGCTTGTGATACATTGAATGCAGCATTATCAAAAATAGATGCTCTTCTTTGTGATTTACAAACTCAACAAGCTCAAAACACTCAAGATATTGCTGCAATGAAAGAACAAATAATTGATATAAATAATCAAATAACTACTATTAATAATAATTGCTGTCCATAATTATGACTGTACTATTAACACTAACTAATGCAGGAATTGACACCAGTAACTTTGAATTATATTCAGATATTGATGGTTTCACAACTGCTTTTGAAACAAATGTAACTAGAGCTTCATTACTAGCTGGTTATACTAGTTCTTTAGTTCCAGATTATACTAATATAGTAAGAGTTCAATCTACTAATAAATGTGTTAATTTTATAGATATTACATTATTAAATACAACCACCACCACTACTACAACAACACCTTAAGACATGTTAATACAAATAACCATAACAATTCCTCCTACTGGCTTAGCTGGACCATTTGATTTATTTTCAGATGCAAATGGGTATACTTCTCCTTTTAGAACACAAGTTCCAACTGATGACTTGTTACTTGGTTATATTGTAGAGCTTCCTGCAGGTGCAACTATTATTAGAGTTTGTTCTGTAGGTGATTGTACTAATTGTATAGATTTACCAACTAATTGTCCAACTACTACAACTACAACTAGTTCTAGTACTTCTACAACAACTACATCTAGTACTTCAACAACAACCACTAGTACTACTCTTCCTCCATTTGATTTTGGTTGGAGCTTAGTTACAGCTACTCCTGCTGACATAGGAACTGTAAATTTAATAATAGATGCTGATGGTTTAAATGTTGTAGATGCAACAATTAGTGTAGGTAATACTTCTCAATCAGGTACATTGATATTAAATGATGGTCAGGTTATAAATGCAACAATAACTAATGTTAAAACAGGAGTATTTACATATTTAAATGCAATACTTAAGAACGGATCATTATATCAACCAGATGATAAATGTGATTCTTGTACGAATCAACTAGTAACTGCAATGTCTCCATCTTATACAATGAACACATCTGATGGTAATGTAAACTTTACTTTCTCAGGAGATGTTACACCAACCACAACAACTACAACTACACTTCCTGAATTTAATTGTATAACTGCAGGACTTTCAGTAAATAATGGAGTTGAAGGTCAGTCAGTAACAGGTTCAGTAACACTTGGAACTATACAAGATTTTGATCCTATAAACTATTTAATTGGAACAAATAGTTATGTAGCAAGTATATTAATTCCAGCTGGATATAGTAATTCTGGACAACTTTTAGATTGTTCTGCTCTTGCAACTGGTAGTGCTGCACCAACAACTACAACTACTACAACCTTACCTAATTTTACATGTACAATTGCAAATCTTGTAATTGATAGTGGTATCGTTGGAGATGTAGTAACAGGTAGTGTAGCTGAAGGTAGTATATCAGGTTTTAGTCCTGCAACTTATGTAGCAGGTAATAACTTTTATAATGCTACAATTATAATACCTGCAGGATATGTTAATGCAGGTACAACTATTCAATGTTCTAGTTCTGCACAAGGTGAAACAACAACTACAACTACCACTACACCACCTACTACAACCACAACTACTACTTTAAGTGCATTTGATTGTACAGATGCAAATGTTTCAATTAGTAATGGTGTAACAGGTGATGCAGTTTTACCTAACACTACATTAAGTTTAGGTGCAATAACTAATATTACCCCTGCCAATTTTGTAAGTGGCACTAATAATTATGATGTAGATGTAACAGTACCTGCAGGATATGCTAACACAGGAGCAACTATTGTATGTACAGTTAGTGGAACAGCTGTTGATCCAACAACAACAACCACTACTACACTACCTTTATTTACTTGTGCAATTGCAAATCCAGTAATTCCTAGTGGCATAACAGGTGATTCTATAGTTGTTAATTTAGATGAAGGTACATTTGTTAGTGCTCTTCCTAGCACTTATCAAAGTGGAATTAATCTTTACACTGTAAACATACAAGCACCATCAGGATACTCAAATTCTGGTTCAAATATTACATGTCCTAATATTCAAGGAAGAGGTGATGATCCAACAACTACCACTACAACTACTGCAGCTACAATATCTGGTAATCTTTCTAGTCAGAGTTCTGGTGGAGGAATAGCAGCTTGTGCTTTAAGTGTAGATACTATTATACTTATCGAAAATAGTGCTGTTGGAGTTCTTAGTGTTGGAGACAGAATACTTCAATTAAATGGAACTCCATATGTTGGAACAGGTAGTGCTTATCAGCGAGTTATGTCTGGATCTCTTATTAATGATTATGGTGCTGTAATAAAATCTGATGGCACTGGAATAATAACTGCATTATATCAATGTACATAAAATATGACAGGATTAATACAAATAGCACAGCTAGGAAAATCTACTGGAAACTTTGATTTATACTCTAATGTAAACAATTTCACAGAACCGTTTGCACAAAGAGTAAGTAGATCACAATTAATTAGTGGTTTTGCTTCTGATAAAATACCTGACAATACAAAAGTTGTAAAGGTAAAGTCAAGAGGAGCATGTACAACTTTTTTAGATATAATATTATAAAAGTCTTGTTTTGTTGGTTTTACAAGACTTCTCCTGGGGTGTAAAAGCCCTAGGAGTTTTTTATTTATAACTAAATTCGTTATAAAGAATAACCACACTTAGTAAATTTATTTGTAATATCCAAAATAAATTTCATATCTTTACAACATTTAACTAAATACACAGAAAATGTCTCACGATCCACAATTGCTCAACCAACTGCAAGAAATGCTATGTTGGAAAAAAAGTAAAAAGTTTTATGCAGAAAAGTTACAGATACCTGAAGATGAAGTAGATGAATTAATTAAAGAAATTAGAAGAAGAGGTAAAGAAGAAGGTGGTCAGTTTTTAAGTAAAGCTAAGCTCCCTTCTGAAGATTTTCAAATTATTAAAAAAGTAAGTACTGAAAAAGGTACAATAGAGAGTACACTCACTTTAGATTTTGAACCTAAAGATGATATAGAGCTAGCAAAGCTACACAAGATAGATTTAGATAAATATGTTATAACTAACTATTGGTCTAAAGTTTTACCAAGTGGTAAATTTACTTCTTCAATATTCTCAAGAAAGAAAGAAGCAAAGGATTACACTATTGAAGATTTTAGTAAGTTCTTACAAACTTATAAGTCTAACTACATTCCAATTCCTTCACCAGAAAGAAATGAAAGTAAAGATATTGTAGATATTGAACTTTCTCTTTCTGATTATCATTTAGCTAAACGTTATGTTGATGGTGATAATGATCCTTCTACAAGAGCAAGGAGATTTTTTAATGTTGCTAAATCTTTAATAGATAAAGTTAGATCAGTATATGATATAAATAAAGTGGTATTTCCAATATCAAATGATTTTTTTCATACAGACAATTATCAAAACTCAACAACAAACGGTACGCCTCAAGATACTATACTAGATTATGCTTCTGAATATGAACTAGGGTTTGCTATATTAGCAGATACTATTAAAATGTTAAAGGTTAATTCAATAACTGTAGAAGTTATATTAGTGCAAGGTAACCATGATAGAACTAAATCTTTTTATTTAGCACATGCGTTAGATATATTCTTCTCTAATGATAATGACATACAATTTATCAGAGAAGAAGGATTAATAAAAGGAACATTACTTGGTTCAACATTTATTGGATTCCATCATGGGAATTGTAAAATAGATCAATTACCATTGTTATTTGCTACACATCCAAAATATTCAGAGATGTTTGGTAAAGCTAAATATAGAGAAGTCCATACAGGAGATAAGCATCACTATATGGCTAAAGAAATAAAAGGAGTTAGAATACAACAAATGCCTAGCTTATCTGGTACAGATAGATGGCATAAAGATAATAACTTTGTACATAGTGTACGAGCTGCCTTAGCTCTAGTTTATGATAATCAATGGGGAAAGGTAGCTGAATTTGAACAAAGAATATAATTATGGCAACATTAAGAAAATTAGTTTCAGATATAAGATCAACACACAAGATCTTATCAACTGATGCACTTATAACTGACAGAGCAATAGCTTCTGAAGTTAGAAATAATGCATTAACTTTAATAAAACGAGAAACTAATATAAGGAAATTATGGGCTAGTGATACCCTATTCACTACTATTCCTTGTTTGGAAATGGTAGAAGTTCCTATTTCTGAATGTTGTGAATTTGCAGATGATTGTACTGTTGCAAGAACAAAGTATAAACTTCCAAGAATGTCTGAAGGTAACTACCAATATGTAATTCAAGGAGTTTATTCTATAAATGCAATGGGAGGAACAGGTACTAAGTTAAAGGAGATAACAATAAATAGATACTTAAATCTATTAAAGCTTCCTATAATTAAAAAAGAAAGTTACTTTTGGATATCTAACGGATACATGTATGTAAGTAATCCATTATTAAAAATGTTACGTATAGCAGCATTGTTTGAAGAAGATGTACCTAATGAAATAATGTATCCAGATTGTGATTGTGGAAGTTCTGAACATACAGATGAAGAATACTGTAAGAATCCACTAGACAAAGAATATGCATTACCAGGTTATTTAGAACAGCAAGTTCTAGCTATGACTTCTACTAAATTATTATCTACTTACTTTCAGATAAAAACTGATATGAGTAATGAAGGTATAGATGGTCAAGCACCTAATGCACAGCCTACAAACTAAAAACTATATAAATGTCTAGAGTCTCTGTTGATTGGAGAAGCGCAAGTAAAGATAACTACAATAACTTTTGTAAGAATCACCCTCTTGTAAATTTAACATTTGATGAATGGAGAAATATAATATACACATTCAACGAGGCATTTAAACACCACATTTTAGAAACAGGAGATAAAGAAAAACTTCCCTGTGGATTTGGAGAATTTTCTATAAATAAAAAGAAAAGAAAAAAGATCAAAAGTGTAAACGGTAAGGAGTTTGTAAATCTACCTATCGATTGGCAAAAAACTAGAGAGAAAGGAAAAGCTATATATAACTTTAATTATCATACAGAAGGTTACTTTTTTGGATGGTTATGGTTTAAAGAGTCTGCTAGATTTAGAAACTCTGCTTTATGGTACTTTAAGCCTTCTAGAAATACATCAAGATTACTATCTCATTACATAAAGACTGATAAAAAGTACCAACACATGTACAACGAATGGAAAAAATAAGTTATGTCATACTATTATAAATACAATTTTATTTCACCAGAGCCTGTTTACGCAACTGTAAAAGAAGAACTTAAAAGTTACTTTGATACTGGTGCAGTGGATGATTTATTGTTCCCTACATATTTAGATAAGTGTTTAAAGAAGTTGGGAAGAACCACTTACGTAATTAGTGAGCAAGTTTTATTTATAGAAGACTTTGAGGCAAGATTGCCAGATAACTTTCATGCAGTGAGAGAGGCTTGGATGTGTGCTGCAATACCAGGTAATCCTTATCCTGCTGCATCATCTTTTTATTCTCAAGCAGCAAATGCAACAACTATTCAAGTATCACCTCTGACAATAGGAGGAACACCTTGTAATAATCCTGAGTGTCAACATCCAAGTTGTGATGGTACATGTATGCCTGAATTAGTTCAATCTGTATATAAAACTAATAATGAAATAGCTAGATCATATAGACATAGTTATCTATTAAAACCAGGTAATATATCTACAAGAAAACAATGTGATGTAAATTACAGAAGTGATTGGAACAACTTTGCTCCTCCTGTACGTGAATTTACTCCTGGATCTGCTAGCTATGATTCATTTGATGTTAGAGATAATAAATTTGTAACTAACTTTAGAAATGGTGTAGTTCATTTATTATTTTATGCTACAGAATATGATGATGTAGGAAACCAATTACTTCCTGACAACTATCGCATTACTGAATATGTAGAAGCTTTTATTAAATTTAAAGTGTTTGAGATATTAACTAATCAAACAAATGACGAAACTTTTAATCAACTTCAACAGAAGTTAGCATATTATAAATCAATAGCTGATGAAAAATATATTGAAGCAGAGATTGAAGTTAAAAAACAAACTCCTTGGGAAAAACAAAGGAGAATAAAAAAAGATCTAAATAGATTTAATATGTATGAACTTCCAACTCGTACAACTTCATACGGAAGTAGAAGAAGACGCAATAATTAAAAACTATGGCTAAACAGCAATCAAATAAAGATTCTGACAAAAAAAAGAAGCAGGGTAATATTAGATTAAATGCAGGAGTTGCTAGAACAGGATTGAACCTAGACAGCTCTATTGATCAAGTTGGCCCTGGAAGACTTACGTATGCTTTAAACGCTGCTGTAGAAAACTTTGACTCTAGTTCTGTAAACTATCAGAATGAGCCTGGGAATGAGTTTTGTCTTGTATTTACTCCTGGATACAGATTAATAGGAGAACATTTTATTCCAGAAAAAAGTAAGAATATTTTCTTTTTAGCAAATCCTGACACAGGAGGAAGTGAAATAGGATTCATGGATAATAATGATTGTACCTATCGTGTATTAATAAATGCTGACTGTCTAAATTTTAATATATCAAATCCAATACCTAAGATTGTACATAGAATAACAAACTGTACAACAGAGATCTATTGGACAGATGGAGTTAATTCTAGAAGATATCTAGATATAGAAAACATTCCTTATAAACTTACATCAGGAACACCTAGTTGTGATCCTATATATGGTACTGAATTAGACTGCAATCAACTTAAAGTACAACCTAATTTTGATATTCCTAATTTAGATGTAGCTAAAATAGAAAATATAGGAGATTTAGTTGCAGGTACTTATCAGTTTGCAATACAATATGCAGATGCAAACGGTGATGAACTCACTTCATATTATTCTGTAACCAATCCAACTCCTATTGCAGATGAGTTTAAAACATCAGTAAATTTTAATTATAATGTTGGTAAATCAATTGTTGTAAGAGTATCTAACCTTGATCTAACAGGTCAATTTCAATACTTTAATTTAGCTGTAATAAAAACTATTAATAATATATCTTCAGTTGAATTAGTAGGTACATATAATATTGAAGAAGATGTTAAAGAAATAACTTATACAGGTCAAGATCCAAGTCCTATAAAGTTAGCTATAATTGACATCTTTGAAAAGTTTCCATATTATGATGTAGCTCAAGATGTTACATCAGTTCAAGATATTCTTGTATGGGATAATTTAACTTCTGCAGAGAGAGTTAATTACCAGTCTATAGCAAATCAAATAACACTTCAGTGGGAAACACATAGAATACCAGCAACTGAAAATTACTCTGATGAGTTAAATGCTACAAATTTACGTGGATACATGCGTGATGAAGTGTATGCATTTGAAATAGTATTTCTTTTAAAAGATGGTAAGCAAACAGATGGTTTTCATATTCCTGGTAGAGAAAAAAATAGTAATGAACAATTTCCAGCTGTTCCTGAAACAGTTGCTGATTTTATAGGTGAACCAGATTATTATATAGCTGGTATTGGATATTCACCTTATTGGAAAATTTATAATACAGCATCAGTAAAAGAATTTTCTGGAGGGTATGATGCAAGTAATTCAAATTATAAGGGACCTTATCAATTTGGTGACTTTTCATATTGGGAATCAACAGAAGAATATCCATGTAATGATGTATGGGGAGATCTAGGAGGAACTCCTATTAGACACCATAAGTTTCCAGATGTATTAGTAAGTCCTATTATAGAAAATGGACCAATAGTATATTCAGGTAATCAGATTGTTCCTGTAATGCAAGATGATGCAGTTTTTCCAATAGGTGTAAAAATTGATGATAATAAAATATCTTTATTGATACAAACATCAAATTTAACAGAACAACAAAAAGATGAAATAGTTGGATACAAAATTGTAAGAGGAGATAGAGGAACTAACCAGTCTGTAATAGCAAAAGGTATACTTAGAAATGTAGGTAAATATAATCGAGAGGGAGAAGATTATATATATCCAAACTATCCATATAATGATCTAAATGCAGATCCTTTTTTATTACAAGATAGTAACTCATATTCAGAAGAATCAAAATCTTGGTTAATATATTGTTCTGATGACTTTAATGCATACCCTGAGAATAAACCTCCTGTAGATCCAACTAATGATGATGGTGACCCTATAGCATTTCCTGGTTGGGACTATCAATATGTTAGTACTATAAACAGTAAACCTACTACAGGTAAAATATATCCAGGTGAGACAGTTGAGATATGTTCGTTAGGTAGACCAAAATATCTTTCAGGTAAAATGATAATAGGTCCAGCTGAGTATGATGTAATGCAAGCTTGGACAAGAAACGCATTTGCAACATGTGGTCATAGAATTGAATGGCTTGATCCATTTAATGATGACAATATTAATGGAAATGTTAGAAGAGATATATGGTTAGATGATAATGGATTTCTTGGCGAATCAGATAAATATACAGTAATAGTAGAAAAAGATAGTTATTTAGATGGTGATCCTATAAGAACAAGTGACTGTGGTACAGTTTGGCCATTTGGTGATTGCTGTAAACCAAGACGTGGTTGGATTGAACAACCGTGTCAACCTCCTGTTAATTGTAGCCCTATACCATTACCTACAGAAACATATCCTTTAAATGAAGTTGAATCTATTCAAAATTTTCCAGATGGTATTGTAATAGGGGCTCATGGTGGAAGTGGTATTAATACTTCATCAGATAAGTTTACTCCTCTATGGGCAAACAGTAGAACAAAAAGTAGAAGATCTACATTGAACTGTGGTGAAGAAATTCCATTAGAACCACTTACAGACGTAGAAGGAATAAATTATGTACAAATATTTAACTCACCAGATACATCTTTTGGACAACCGTTTTTAGGAAATGTCTTAAAGCTTGAGAGTGTAATGTTTGGAGCAGGTAAAGGTCATTTTGTAGAAGTTAAAGATAATGCTAAATACAAACTACTTTCTCTGCAAGCTCAGAAAGATGCATTAAATAGTGCTATAGATATTGCTGATATAACAAGTGATTTTGATCCAGCTGTAGTTTTTACAGTGTATCAGACATATCTAACAATATATATAAATGGTATTACTAGAAAGAACTATGCAATGTCATATAATTCTAGAGCTAATTATGACTATTCATTTGATATTAATAATAAGACAGCAGTAGGTATTCCTGGAGATGGTAATTATGTAAATGGGATTAAACAAAGAGATATTGAAACTGCTAGATATTTGATACCTGGAGTTCAATCAATTGATAAAATAGAAGATGAAGTAAATAACTGGAATAGAGAAAGCTCAGTAATTATAAAAACAGTAAATGCTAGAAAAAATGATAAGAAAGAAATTCCTACTGTTCCACCTTTACCTTTTCCAAGCAATACTCCCACCTTATTACAGTCTGGTGTGAACATTCAACAAGTTGTAACATTAATTATAACAAGTGGACCAGATGATACAGGAAACGTATTAGAAGATTGTAAAATAACTTTAAACGGTGAGGTTTATAGAATATCTCTTAGTGTAACTGACGATCCAGAAGATTGTGCTTTTACTATTAGGAATTATTTTCAAGACCTTATTGGTGACTATGGTGCTGTTCAACAAGGTAATACTGTAATTATAACAGCATTAAGTCCTGGAGAACAATCTAATCCTATATTTGATCCTTTTGAAGCAATTGGTATGGTTGCCTATTTTCAGGTGACTACTGAAGGGCAAAGTCTTGGTACACCTGGTGATCCTATAATAACAGATAAATCAAGATATACTATTTCTGGTTCAGATAATTGTTCAGATCCTCAATCAGAAGTTGACCTATCCGTTGTTTCTTATTATGGTTCTATAAAAAATATTGTAAAAAATCAATACGGTCAAATATATTCTTATCAAACAATTGACACAGGATATCAATCTTTTTTTAATAAACGTTCTACTATATTTGGAGGAGATACATTTATATCTAGGTTTTCATTTAAAACAAAAGTTCCATTCTTTATAGATAATAGAGTTGGAGCACCTGATGATAGTGATGTTTTTTATGATGAGATTGGAAATGTAGCCTATCCTAAATATTGGCATTCATCAAGATCAATATTACAAGATGCTTCAATTCCAGGTAGTACAGGTACTGCAACTGCTTTAAATTTCTTTTCAACTAAAGCTCATAATTTTGATTGTCCTAATGATCCAGATGATCCTGAAGGAGAAGGTCCACCTACTTTTGAGGGTCAGCCAGTTGGAGGTACTTATAGAACTTTTTATGATGGATACTTTTATTTATTTGCATACGGTATTCCTAATTTTTATTGTGAGACAGTATACAATACAGATTTACGTCAAGCTTTTAACAATCGAGAAGGTGACTTCTGGCCTCATGTAAGTTCTGGTATTCCAGATGATTGGTTACAAGAAACAAATGTTCCCATTGTTCAAGATAACACATATTATTATAATGTAACATTCTCTAAACAAAATAAAGAGAATGTGTTTACACATCTTCCTTCTGATTGGAAAGATGATTTGTGTTTTACAGTGTATCCTTTTAGAGCTGTTTATTCTGATCCAGCTACAGCAAGTGCTGATATTAGAGTAAATAACTGGTTAGTTTATAGAGCACTTTCTTTTCATGACTTTCCACAAAACTATGGAAACTTAGTATCATTAGATGGTATTCAAAACAAAGCAATACTTGCACGATTTGAGAATAAGTCACTGCTGTATAACAACTTGCTAACTATTGATACAAGTAATCCTCAAGCTGCTTATATAGGTAATCCTAATTTATTTGATGGATCACCACCAATTGATTTTGCTGAAACAGATCTTGGTTATGTAGGAGCACAAAATAAATTCTTACTAAAAATACCACAAGGTCAAATAACTGTAGATGCAAAAAGAGGTCAAGTATTTTTAGTACAAGGTTCTAAAGTTTTAGATCTTACTGGATATGGTTCTGGTGTAAATAGATTTATGACAGATCATTTACCTTTTGAAATACTAGAATATTTTCCTGAAATATCAACTGATAATCATTTTAATGGTATTGGATTACATGGTGTATATGATAGTAAGTTTGAGAGAGTAATTATAACAAAATTAGATTATATTCCAATTGATGGTGGTGTTAAATATGATGCTGTAAAAGATGAGTTTTATAAAAATCTTTCAGCTCCAAATGTACCAGATGCTCCAGATCCCCCTGTAGAAAGTGATGTTCCTGTAACAGCAAGAAGAGTTGTATATCTTGATGATCCTGAATACTTTTGTAATAAGTCTTGGACAATGTCTTTTGATTTTAATAGTAAAAGTTGGATATCTTTTCATTCTTATCTTCCGAACTTTTATATTGGAGATAATAACTTTTTCTATTCAGGTACAAATGAATGTTGTGTAACAACTGATAAAGATAAGAGTGGAGGTTTTAATATAATTGCAGGTCCACTAGTACCTCCTACTCTAAATCCAATAACAACTACAACTACTACATCAGGAGCACCAACAACAACTACCACTAGTACAACTTTAGATTGTATTATGGACTTAGGGACATTTACTGAAACAGATTGTACACTTGAAGGAAATGGACTAATTACAGTTCCTTCTCCAACAACAACAACTACTTGTGCTCCACTAAGTGGTCCTGTAGTAAATTCAAACTTTAATGAGGGTTATCAAATACCAGGAGAGTCTCCTGTTATAACTACAAGTTCTTATTTAGATGTTTGTAATGCTCAAGTTTTAAGAGAAGCGTTGCTACCTACAGGTAATCCACCATTACCTATTTCTATACCTGTAGTATATCAACAATCCTTTAATAGTAGTGAACTTTTAATTGGAACAAAAGTTTATTATCAAGATGATATATGTAACTTTCTTCCAGAGGGTTGGTACTATTCAAATATTTCTACAGGTGAAAGATTTTCTGCAATACATATAAATACACAAAATATTATTGATGAAATAGTAAGTTGTGATTATTGTATAACTACCTCATCAACTACAACAATGGCTCCAGGAATAATTGAATGTTGTTCTGCTATAAATACTACATCCACTGATATGTATGTTGTAAATCTTGGAACAACTTCTAATCTTAGTTTAGAAAAAGATGGATATGTAACTGTTCCAGGTTATGTAAGTTCTGCTACAGCAGGAGTTGCTTGGACTTCAAATAAACTATGGACTATAGATGCAGATATAAAAGAATGGGATATTACACTATCTCCATTTAGCGCTACATTTAACAGAGACATTACTTATGGAGCAACCCCAAACATAGCAGGTAATATTGCAATTAGCAATACATTGTTATTAGGAGTTGATGTAAGTACATCTCCTCAAGAAATTGTAGAAATAGATGTTACAACAACAACAGCTGTACAATCATCAAAATTTGCAATACAAGCTAATAGAATAGTTATTAGTAACTTGTTATATAGTTCAACAGGTAAGCTTGTATTAGTTTCTCAAGATACTGTTTCTTCTGACTATTACTTAACACAATATAATTATTCTGACGGAAATGTAGATTTAGATACTAATATAGGTACTGTAAGAGCTACTGTTATTTACGAGTGTGAATGTTTAATTAGATTAATTGATTCTAGTGATTATAATAATGTATTGACGTATATTGTAAAATCTGATGGAACAATTACTAGTTCAGGAAACTATACAGACTTTCCTTATGATGTAATAAGTGGAGCAGTGTCTTCAACATTTTTAAATTGTGCTATTGATAACACAACTACCACTACATCTTCTACATCAACTACTACTACAAGTACTACATTATCACCAACTTGTAATGGATACGAAGTAACTGGACCAACAGCATTATATTACACAAATTGCTACGGTCAACAAGTTTTACTAAGCGTACCTTCTGGTCAAACATCTAATGTGTGTGCAAGTGTAGCAATACCAGGAGCAACATTAATAGGATCGTGTTTATAAGAAAATAAAATATGGCAAACAATATAATAAATATAAAATTATTATCAGCTCCACCTGGTTCAGGACCTTTTACTATATTGGATACAGATAGAAATCCATTAATAGAAAATGTTAGTTCAGAGGATATGGAAAATGGATTTGCAATGTCAGTGGGTGATGATGATACAACTGTTATTGTAGTTTCTTCAGGTAATTGTAAAATTGAACAATATGTTCCGTTTGAAGATATAACTACTGATGAGTGGGCAGATTCAGACTTTTCACAATCTAAGACAGGATGTGTTTGGACACATTTAAAAAATACATCTGTTTATAATTATTATTATAATAATATAGAACCATACATTATAGAGTATCCTTTTTCATATAAATACCATGATGAGATATTACAGAATGTAAAAGATTATAGTAAAGTTTATAATTATCTACCAGCACCTACAGGATCTTTTGATACAAACAGAAAAGTGCAAGTTGATAATCAATGGTTTAATAAAGCTATTTTATATAATGGTCAACAATCAACAGGTGTTTTAAATCTAGTACCAAAGCCTGAAAATAATCTATCAGAGTATTTACAATATCCTATATTAAATACAGATAGTAAAACCATTACATATTCAAAGACAGATAGTTTTTATCAGTATAATACATTCTGGGCTCTTCAGAAAAATGATGAGTTACCTTTATTTTTAACATCCTGTAAATCATTATCATTTGATAAAGAAGTCAATCAAGATAATATGGACTATGGACCTAGATCATTTAAAAAATCAACACTTAGAGCTAAGAATCTAAAGGTGAGACATATACTTGATAATAAATCAACCACGCATATAATAAGTCAGTTTATTGTAACACCTTCACAAATATCATATAAATAATATGGCAAAAGGTTTATCAGCAGCTAAAGCTAAAAAGATACTTAAAGATGGTTACGTAAAAGGTAAGCCTCTTACAGCAAAGCAAATAAAATACTTTGGAGCTATTGCTAATGGTGCTACGCCTATGAAAGCAATTGATGGAGCTGATATAGAAAAAGCACAGCTTGGTAAGATATTAAAGTTGGCAAAAAAAATGTATGATGGTGCTAAGAAGGTTGAGAAGTTTGACTCATCTATAGATTGGGCTAAATGGAATAAAGCAATTCCTGAGAATAAAGCATTAATGAAAGAGTATAATGCTATAGAAGAAGCCACTAAGAAAAATGGTACTTGGATGAAGAATCCTGATGGTTCTGCATTTAAAGGGTCTCCTGAACAATTTGTACAACAACAAAGTGAGAACTTTAAAAAAGCTTTTCCAAATGCTCTTTTAGATGATAGTGGGTCTCCTTTAATAAATTATCATGGAAGTGGTAGTAAGTTTGATGTCTTTGATGAAAGCAAATTTTACAGTGGTACATATGGAAAGGGTGTTTATACAAGTCCTAACAAAGATGCTATAGTTGAATCTTATGCTAATCCAAACAAAAATAGAACTAAAAGAATAGCTGGTGAAAGTGGAACTGATGAAGCTACAGAAAATTTATATGAGCTTTATATTAATTCTAAAAATCCACTCACTACTGATGATATTTTAGATTTTAGAAACTTTGGTAAAACTGTTGATGAATTACCTTCACTAAAAGACTGGAAGAATAGTGATTTTGGAAAAAAGATGTTAGCTGAAAATACTTATTTAAAAACAGATGATGACATTATTTCTTTTATAAGAATGAACACACCTAATGATCCTGTAAAAGAAAGTTTTATTGATCAAGGTGGAGATTTTTTAAGAGCTGTAGATACTAAACTTCAAGAAGGGGTAACTCCTTTTAGTAATCAAATGAAATCAACAAAAGGTAATGATGGTATGTTTGATATGACTAATCCAAATATATACAAAGCAATTGTTCCTGGAGCAATTGGTGCAGGAGCAGCTTCTCAAATGACAGGTCCTGTTAGAGAGGATGGTCAATTTAAGAATGGTGGTTGGTTAGATAAGTTTGATGATGGGGGTTCAGTGCCTAAAGCTCAAACAGGAATGATGTATGCACGTACGTCTGGAATGTCTCCTGAAGAACCTAAGAAAGCTCAAAATGGAGTAGATTATGAAAGCGTTAAAAATGCAATTAGAAATGTAGAAAGTTTAGATGGTAAACTTATGTGGAACCCAGAATCTACAGCTACAGGATTGTATGGTCAAAGATTTAGTGAAATAAAAAATGATTATCCTGGAACTCGTAAGGACTTTGTAAAAGATACAGTAGCTCAAAATAAATTTTTTAAAAGAAGATTTTATGATGGGCTTGAAGCTTCAGAAACTACACCACTATTGCAAGATGCTAATGATTTATATAATGACTACTCACCTCAAATAAAAAACTTTCCATATAGTAAAGAGGATATAGCAGTGTTATCTAATTTTATAGGTAGAGGTGGAACACGTAAATATTTAGGATATGCTATAAGAGATGGCAAACCACTAGCTGAAGCGTTACCTAATATTTATGGACCAAGTGCTAAGCAATCTAATAAAACTCCAGAAGAGTATTTAGAAGTAGCTAGACAATATTATAAGACTAATGAATTCAAGAATGGTGGAAGATGTTGGCCAGGATATAAAACTGTTTCTGGTAAGACACCTTTTAGTAAGGGTAGTTGTCAGAAAGCTCAAGATGGAATATCAATGATATCACAATACGAAGAACCTGCTTGGTATGAAAAACTTTTAGACTATGCTGCTAGTCCAATGACCACACTTGGTTATTTAGCAAAAGGTCAAGATTTACCAGATCGTCTTCCTATTAATGTACCAGAAAGAAGTGAATTTGATAACTGGAATTTTGATGCATATAATCCTGCTGCTTATATTAAATATGGTGCATCTGCAAAACGTAACTTTGAAAAAGGTGAATATTTTGATGCAGCATTTGATGCACTTGGTGCTATACCTATTCTACCTGCTTTTCTAAAGAGAGGAAAGAAACCAGTTAAAGCTGCAACTAAAGCTGCTAAAAATGTTGGTAAGAATGTTGAAACAGAACCTCTACGAGATTTGTTTATTCAACCAAACATCTATCCAACAAGTGGTCCACTTCCTAAAAACATGGAGCCCTATCTCTCTAGAAGGGTTTACCCATTTAATAAAGAGCAAGAAGTATTTGAATCTTTTTTATCTAATGATAGACAACTTAAGAACATAGATTCAAAAAGTATTAATTATGATGCAGATGGAAACATAATACCTAAAGCTCAAATAGGTAAGATGTTAAAGAAAGCAAACGATTTATATAAGATATATAAAAGCACTAATAAGGTTGTCGATGCTGCAAACACAGTTAAAAAAACTGATAAAGTTGTTTCTAATTCTTTAAATCCTTTAGATATAGCTGATCAGATAATACCTAGATTTAACGTGCTAGGTCCTGTTGGAGGAGATATAATGCAATTAAGCCCTTTAAATGCTATTCCTTTTTATGGTAAAAATCTAAAAGGAAAAAATATGGCTTTTAGAAAGTTTGGTAACTCAATTTATGATGTTATACAAAGACAAGCTTTATCACCAGTTGGAGGTAGTGATTTTAGAATGGGTAAGAATCAAATTGTAAGTGAAGGGAATTGGGCTGCTATGTCAAGACCTTCGGAAAATTATTCAGGAGTGTTTGAAGCTACATTTGATTTTAATAACCCTTTTGCAAACTTAAGTCCCACAGGCATTAGACAAAGAAACGGAGTATTAATAACAGATAAGTTAGGAAGAAGACTAACAGAAATACCTCTAACTGAGCCAGGTTTATCATTTAATAGAAGATTACCATTTTCTACAAGATATGTACCTATAGATAAACAAAAATTAATAGACGATAAACCTCAACTAGCTACATTTGGTCCACGATTACAAAGTCTTGTTGAAAAATATGGAATAGGATTACTTGGAGCTCATCTTGTAGGTGAAGAAGATACATACAATAAATATACTATTGATCCTGTTATAGAAAATTCAGAAAAACTATTCAATGATTTGAAAAAGATGAAGTCAGATGATGATAACAAGAATGAACTTAAGGATGGTGGTTGGTTATCTAAGTATGAGAACGGTGGTGTGATAGAAGATGACAGAGGACAATGGGCATACCCTGGAGAGATAACTAAAATAAACTCCAACAATATAACGATGAAGGGTGTTAACTACCCTGTACTTGGAATATCTGACACTGGTGACAAGAAGATGATGCAACCAGGAAAAGATTACAAGTTTGATGGTAACTCTGTAACAGAGTACCCAATGGCTAAAGATGGAAAATCTTTGGTAGAGTTAAATCAATTAACTAACTTTACGAACTATAACACCCCACAACCAGGCGGCTGGTTAAACAAATATAATTAATATGAAAGCTGAATTTTTAAAAATAGCAGGCGTTAAGTCTGAAGCAGAGTTTTACAAAAAGTTTCCTTCTGAGGAAGCATTTATGAAAAAGCATGGAAAGGCTATAAAGAAACTTATGGCTAAGAAAGCAAAGGTTGGTGATTTGATTCCAAACATACAAACCCCTAAAGCTAACCGCCTACCTATAAGATTTGACAGCAAAACATTAAAGAACTTAACTAACGAACGTTTAGCTAAACCTAGTGTAGAAGAGCAGCAGGCAGAAGAGATGAGACAACTGCAACTAGAAGAATTAAAAACACAAATAGAAGCAAATAAAAAAGCTGTTGAAGAAGATGATGATGGTGGTGGAATAGGTAATATGATTGGTGATGTGTTTAGTATGTTTGGTGGACAAGGTGGTGGTGGAAATTCAGGTGGTACTACAAAAGGAAGTGTAATAGTTGGAGACTTAGAACTAACTGGAACTGATGCAGGGGGTGGTGCAGATTTTGGTTCTGGTAAACGTGGTGCTAAGGTTAAAAAGTTTGAAGTACACATGATGTTTGATCCTAAAACTGGTAAAGGATATAAAGCAAATAAACCTGCTGATCATGAAAGAATGAAGAAGCTAGGTTATCTACATGCAGATGAAATGAAAAAAACACCTAAGGCACAAGTTGGTGATCAAATTTCAGGAATGGAAGGTTTAGCTGATTTTAATCAAGGTCAAGAGCAGTATACAGGTCTTCGTAAAAACTATAGTAATGCTCAGTATAATGAAGATGGAAGTCCTATGAACTTTATGCAAAGAGCAAGTGGTGAACTTAGTGATGAAGATGGGTTCTTTCAAAAAGTGGGAGGTAAAGTTCTATCAGATGTTTTTAAGTTTAAAGATATGTTTGAGGCTCAGAAGGAGCAAGAAAGAAGACTTGAGCAACAATTAAAAATAACAGACTTAGCAGTTACAGCTGCTAAAAGTCAGCCAGAAAAAATAGAAAGAGAATATGTTCGTCCAGAAGATTTTGCAAATACAGGAGAAGAGTTCTTTCCAGTGTATGGTGTTGGTACAAACGTATTAGCTAAACATGGTGGAGCTTATAAAGCTCAGAATGGTGGAATGTTTAATGATCCTGGTTATACACCATTGGTAAATGTAAATCAAGTGAAATCTTTTGGTAGAGGTGGTATATTAGGAAGTAATTCTTATTTAGTACCTAAAGCACAAGGTGGATTTGATTTTAGTAACTTTTCTTATGGTGCAGATATGAAATCTAGCCAACTTGCAGATCAAATGGGAATTAATAATGATGCTGGATCTCAAGTGGGAGGACAAATAGGAGGTTCAATAGGTAGCCTTTTTGGACCTGTAGGAAACAGAATAGGAACTTTTTTAGGACGTGGGGTAGGTGATCTTCTAGATAGAAGTGACAGAAGACAAGAAAAAATGTCTAAGGATATTATGCAAGGTGAAACAGATTTAGCTTATAGTGCAGTAGGTCCACAGATACAAGCAGGTTATGCTTCACATGTTCGTGAAGGAGGTAGTATTCCATCTAATCCATCAATGTTAGATACAATGAAAATGGGTGGAGAACTTAAAACATTATGGGGTGGAGAAGCTGAAACTGTTTCTTACAATCCTTATGCTGGCGGTGAGAGTATTCAATTTAAAGGTAACTCACACAATTATCGAGATCCTAAAACAGGACAAACAGGTATTGGTGTTGCATATGGAAAAGACTCTGTTGCTAATAATGAAGCTGTTGTAGAGGTAGAGAATGAACCAGCACAGCAGTTAAGAGATGGTGGAGGTACTGAAAACTTAGTTGTATATGGAGATCTTAAGATTCCTAAAAACTTTGTTGATGAATTAGGAGATGAGCGAGCAAAAGGTAAGAAGTTCAAAAAATATGTAGGTGATGTTCTTAATAAAGATGAAGCTAAGATTAATAAAAGAATGGAAAAAGCATCTGAGTTAGCACTTGATGCAAATGATAATACTTCAATTGGACAACTTGAAAGTAGTACATCTGATGTAATAATAAAAGGTGGTGATATGAAACTAAAAGAAATTGCAGATAAAAAAATGATATTAGCAGATTTACAATCTGCACTTAATGATACATTTGATGAGTTTGAAATGAAAGGTAATGAGTTTATAACAAAAGGTAATGTAGTAGATGATCCAGAAAGAGCTATGAATAATATAGCTAAGTCTGGTATTGAAATCAAACCTGAGAATAGAGGTAAGTTTACAGCATGGGCTAAAGAGCGCAATATGTCTGTAGCAGCAGCTGCTAAGATGGTGATGGCTAATCCAGATAAGTATAGTAAAGGTGTTGTTGCAATGGCTAACTTTGCTAAGAACTTTGCTAAGAATGGAGCAGGTGTTCCTAAAGCTCAAGATGGTAATTTTAATAACCAACTTCCAAAATCTACAATGAAAGAGTTTAACTCAAAACAAGAAGCAATTGATAATGGATATGAAGAACAACCTGATGGAAGGTTTGTTAAGTATGAAGATGGTGAAATAAAAGTGGCTATTACTGGTGATGTTAACTTAATTAAGGAAACACAATCACTTGATCCAGATACAGATCTTTACGGTGGTGTTACTATGTCTGATGTTGAAAATATGAAAAAACAAAACATATGGTATGATTGGGAAAATAACTTTGATCTTACTAAAGACAAAGTAAAAGGACCTGATGGTACATTAGTTCACCCTGATGTTTTAAAATTTCAAGAAGAAGCTTGTGAAAAGTTAAAAGCTGCTGGAAAAGATTGTGCTAGAGTAGATGGAAAAATTGGAAATGAGACTACATCTATTAGTATTCAGGAAACTAATGAAACTCCAAGAGAAGAAAGAGTAGCAAAGATAAATAAAACTACAACAGAAACAACAACAGCTGCTCCAAGAGGTGGAATAAGATTTCCTAATATTGCTCGTGAGCAAACAGATGAAGGACCAAATCTACTTGCTGAAAAGTATGCAATGGCTACTAATCAGTATGTACCTGTTCCAGCTCAAGGGTATCAACCTGAACTAAGAGTACCTTATGACATTTCTCTACAAGATATGAGAAATGATATTATATCTCAAAGTAGAGCAATGGAAAGAAATCCAGCATTTCAAAATAATCCTGCAGCTCTAGCACTAACTCAAGCTCCTATGTACTCAGCACTTAATAAAGTTAATGCTGAAGAGTTTAGACAGAATCAAGTAATGAAGGATGCTGTATATTCATCAAACGTTGATGCAATAAATCAAGCTAAGTTAACAAACTTAGGTATTTTTGATAGTCAATATGATAGACAACAGCAAGCAATATCTAATACTAGAAAAGAAAACATAAACATATTAGATAGTATTGCTAACAAATATGCTCAGAACAGATTGCAGAATATGACAGAAAGAGTTTATGAAAACATGTATCCATCTTTTGAATTTGATCAAAACTTTAGAGCTAACACTACAGGACAAGGTGGTAACCCTTACATACCAGGCTATGGTGAAGCATCTACTAATGGTAACCTCTCAGGATTTAATACTAGAGAAGGAAGAAACTTTATGAACATATTAGATTCAGCTCAAGGGCTATACAATATGTTTCAAACTGGTCGTGATCAAAGAAAAAGAAAAAAAGAGGAAGAGGCTAATGGGCTCACACCTATTGAAAGTAAGTCTGGAAAAAAGATAAAAAAGAATAACAAGAACAGTAATATTCTAAGACAATTTAAAAATTTATAACTAAACTGATTATAAAGAATTACTAAAACTTGTTACTGGCTTTTGGATAATACGATTAATCACATTACATTTGTTAAATTATGGCATCATATAAAGATATAACTCCCAGTACATTTAGCCCTTATGTTCCCACACGCCCAGTTGAGGCGATGATGAGAGTTGGAATGTACAAGCAACAGAAATTTGATGAAGGGCTAAAGAAGATACAAGATAACATTGATAATGTTGCTGGACTTGATGTAGTTAGACCTGAAGATAAGGAATACTTACAATCAAAACTTAACCAATTAGGTGGACAGATATCTAATATGGCAGGTGGAGATTTTTCTAACTTTTCATTAGTTAATTCTGTAAATGGAATGACTAATCAAATAGTTAAAGATCCTGCTATTATGAACGCTGTTTCAAATACTGCTAGATACAAAAAAGATTTAACTACTGTAGATAAACTACAATCAGAAGGAAAGTGGGCTCCTTCTAACCAAGCAGCGTTTCAAAAGGATGTAAACAATTGGTTTCAAGGTGGTAAGAATTCTACTTATAATGCTAATGTTTCTCCTTATGTAAATGTAACAAAAGATGCTACAGAGATAATAAAAGCTCTAGGGGTAAAAGAAACTGGAAGAGATGTTGCATTTAATGAAAAAGGTCAACTAGTAGATGCAATTACAAGAGTTAGAGTTAAGGGTATTAGTAAAGAAAGAATAGCTTCAGCTTTAAAATCTGGACTTAGTCCTCAAGCTTATAGACAATTATCTATTGATGGCCTATATAAATACTCTAACACATCTCCTGAGCAATATGTAAATGATGTAAATTCAAGTTACCAATCTACGTTTACTAAATATTCTGAAGACCGAGATAGACTTGTTGCTCTTAAAAATGCTGCAGCAAGTCCTAGTGAACAACAAAGAATTCAAGGTGAAATTGATCAAATAGATAGTAGTATTGAGTCTATTAAGTCTGAATATGATAGTGTATCTCAAGGATTTTCTAATGGAGATGTTGAAGGTTCACAAGCACAGTTATATACAATGAATTGGCTTCAGGACACTTCTAATGCATACGCTACTAAAAGTGTTATTCAATCATATCAAACTAATCCAATGGCAAGAATGCAATTGGAAAGAGATAAGATGCGACAAACTGCAGCAATTGCACAAGCTAAGTTAAATCAACAAAAGACATACAATGATAAACAAATTGAGATAGAAAATGAAAAACTTAAACTACTTAAAGATCCTTATGGTGCAGTTGAACTTCCTCAAGGTGAAGAAGCAACTAATGTAGAAGTAATTGCAGCTGCTAAAGCAAATGAAACTGCAGCATTAAACCTTACTGAAAAAGTTAAGAGTCAATTTATAAATAAATTTGTAGATTCTGAAGAACGAACTAAACTTATTAATCTTAGAGATTCTACAAAAAATCCTATTGAAAAACAAAGAATTCAAGATGAAATTAATAAACTTGATGAGGAAGCGTTTAATCTAAATCTTTCTCTCTATCGAACAAAACCTAATTCTGTTCCTTGGGATCAAGCACAAATTTTAAATCAATATGATGTAGCACAAAAAAATAGTGTACGTCAATCAAATCTTATTTTACAAGCTGAACAAGAAGCAAAAGCAATAGCAGACTCTAAGTATGCTGACTTGATTCCTGAAGATCTTAAGAATAGTACTATCAACGGAATGAACTATGCTCAAGCTGCAGCATTGATTGATAGATTTAATAATGACTATTATATAGTAGGAGGAAGAAGTTCAAATTTTGAACCTAATTACAGTCAACTAAAAGCTAAAAAAGATTTTGAGGCTGGATTATTAACTGAAGAAGAGTACGGTTTATATGAACTGTGGGCTATGAGTGAAAGAGAAGCTGAAGATATACAAACTTTAAATAATGTAAACAGTATTATAAGAAGAGGGGCACAACAAATAGAAGAAGAAAGAGATACTTATTTAAAAGATTTCTACAGAAAAACAATGCCTATAACCTCTCAACAAGCTTATAGGGTGCCTCTTGGAAGTGCAGAACAAAAAGATGAATTTAGACCAACACTTAACTCATTAGCTGCAATGGCTGAGAGAATTGGTGGTTTACCAGGTTTTGAGGGAACTGCAGAGGATATTAGACTAATGGCAAGTGGGCTACAGGGTGCTTTAGTTTATACAGACGGTGCAGGTGATTATCAAATTAATGTTACTAATGAAGCTGGTCAAAGTCTCACCATACCAATAACTGGGGATACTTATAGAAGTGTTTTTGGAGATAGGTTTGAAGCTTCTCCAGAGATGAAAGCATTTAATCAAAAATACCTACCTCAAATGTTAGCTCACATTCCTCCTTTGGAAATAAGATATGATCCTAGAGTAAATAAAGATGTATTTATGAGACCTCCTCAAGATTTCTTTACTACATCATTAGATGGGCAATATAAAACTACAGTAGATAATTCTTCATTAAGTGGACCTTCTGATTTTCCAAGAGTATCGTATTATGTAGTGACTGGAAACATTGTAAGTGATTCAGAGCCAGAAGCAGCTGAACAATTCAAACTTCAGTTAAATATATTTGACCCTATTTCAAATAAACAAGTTTCAGAAAACTATTTATTTCCTACTTCTATACTAAAAGAAAAAGTTGTACCTACATTACAACAGATTACTGATGAAGCCATATGGCAATTACTTAATGATACAACTAAGAATATGCCTGACTCTGAATTAAAAAAACTGCAAGAAGCTTCTAAAACAATAGACTAAATATGGAAAAAAATAGTTTACCAAAAGCACAATCTGGAAAAACAGTAACATCTGCTCCAACTCAACCTTCTTCTCCTAATCCTTTGTTAGATGAACAATTCATGCAACAAAGGTTTGGTGGATACAGAGATAATGTTTCTATTCCAAATGCTCCAAGTGTTCCCTATACAAATCCATATGCTGGTTTTACATCTTCATCTCCTAATACATCACCTTTAGCTAATCTTATAAAAAATGCTACTACTCCAGGTGATACAAGTGGTGGTGGTAAGATAAGAACTCTTGATGAGTATGCAGCTAATGAGAATGGAAGGTATGATTATTTTATGGCTGGAGACTTTGATAATGAAGATGCTGCTGCACAAAATCAAAGCTTTGGTTCAAAAATGGTAAATGGTGTTAGTAAAGGATTGTTACTTACAGGTACAACATTATTACAGTCAACTGTAGGACTTGTTAATGGAACATATCAGGCAATTGCAGATGGTCGGTTTTCTTCATTTTATGATAATGAATTTAATAGATCTTTAGATGAGATAAATAAATATGCAGAGGATGCATTACCAAACTATTACACAGCTGCAGAAAGAGATGCAAATTGGTTATCTCCTACTTATTGGGCTACAGGTAACTTCTTATGGGATGGTGTTGTAAAGAACTTAGGATTTGCTGCTGGTGCTGCTTTATCAGGAGGCGTGTACACTAATGCATTAAAAGCCCTTCCATATACTTCTAGATTATTCTCTATTGGTAAATCTGCAGAAACACTTGCTGCAACAGAAGCAGGATTAGCAGGTGCAAATAAAGTTGCTGATACATATGGTAAGGTGAGAGCATTGTCTGATAAGTTTCTCTCTAATTATAATACATTAAATCCTGCAGGTAGAGCTGTTGTTGCTGGATTATCTACAACTGGTGAAGCTGGTATAGAGGCTTTACATAGTAGTAATGAATTTAGAAAAGAACTCATTGATAAACATATAGCAGAATATGGTGTAGAACCAACAGGTGCAGCACTTGAATCTATCAACGCTGCTGTAGAAGGATCAGGTAATGCTACATTCTTTGCTAATGTTGGACTTCTTACAGCAACTAACTATATCCAATTTCCAAAAATACTAGGAAGTACATACAAAGCAGAGAAAGGAATAGTTAATGGAATTGTTAGAGAGATAGATGATATTGTTTATGAAGGTGGTAAGTATATAAAACCAAAAGCAAAATACCCAGCTCTTTCTAGGTTAAACAAAATAAGACCTTACACATTTTCTGTATCAGAAGCATTTGAAGAAGTGAGTCAATATTCTGCTACAGTGGCTACACAAGACTATTATAATAAAGCACGTAATGGTGAAGCTACCAGTTGGTTAAATTCTATTGGTGTAGGTATCACAGAGGGTGCATTTAGTAATGAGGGTGGTAAGAATGCTCTTATTGGTGGAATTTCTGGATCTATAATGTTAGGAAGAGGTAGGTTTAGACAAGACAGAGCAAGAAGAAAAAATACAGCTCAAGCGCTTAAAGATCTTAATAATGCTAACTTATCAGACTTTGCAAAAGAAACTATTGATGCTGTAAATAGAGGAACAGTATTACAAGAAGAAAGAGAACAAGCTGTTAAGAATGGTGATATTTTAAATAGTAAAGATTTAGAAGCTGATTACATTGCTAATTATCTTACACCTAGAATTAAGTATGGTAGATATGATTTAGTAAAAGCTGACATAAACGAATATAAAAAACTAGCAAGTACAGAAGAAGGTTTTGCACAACTGCAATCTGAAGGTAAAGCTCTTGAAAGTGATACAAAAGAGGCATACTTAGAAAGACTTGGTCGCTTTGAACAAACCGCAGATAATGTAAAATCTCTATGGCAATCACTTAACTTACGTTATTCAGGACAGGTAGATGAAAATGGAAAACCTATATACAGCAATGATGTAATTAATAAGATGTTATATGCTGCTACTAAAGTGGCAGACTATGATCAAAGGATACTAGATATGATGGGTCCTCTTACAGCTGCAGGTATTAATACTTCTCAGGTTATAGAACAGCTTGTGGCTGGTAACTCAGAAGCATTTAACGAAGCTGTTGTATCTATTCAAGAGATGGATATTCTTGACGATCAAAAAGAAACACTTGGTAAATCATTAGAAGATATATCAGAACTTGCACTAAGAAGACAATCATTCTTAAAAGCTTACCAAGATATAAAAGAAAATCCTAGTAACTTCTCAGAAGCTCCAATAGAGGAAGATGCTCCTATAGGTCCTGTTGAAACTGTTCCAGTTAAAACTAAACAAGGTGAGATAGATGTTGAACTAAACACTCCATACTTTGTTGGTAAAGGTGTAGATTATGCTAAAGATCCTTTAGACGCTCCTGTACCTATTTCTCAATTTGTAGTACAGAAGGTAAATGAAGATGGAACATTAGAAATAAAAACTGAGAATGGTGAGGTAAAGAATGTTTCTCCAGATGTACTTGAAAACTTTAAGATAGGTAAAACTAGCACCTTACAGAATAACAAGACAGCTAATTATTATTACAACCATAGAAACGAAATCTTTGAATTTAACTTTGGTAAAAACTTTGGTGGAAGAAGAAAAGGTAGACTTGAATATCAAGATGGTAAACTTTATTTTGTATACCTAACACCAAAAGGTAAGGTGGCAAAAAAAGAACTTAATAACTCTTACTTTGTTACACAAGAAGGTTTTGATAGACCTAGAATATCTAAGGTGGGATCTGTAGAGAACCAACAACAGAAAGATTCTAGAGAAGGATTTATGTCCCCATCAGAACTAGCTGCACAAAAAGCTACACTTGCTAAGAATAGAGAGGCTAGACTTGAAGTACTTACACAATTGGGTGAAGAGTCTAAAGAGAGTTTAGAAGAAACAAATAAAAAGCTTGCACAACAAACTGAGAAATTAACTAAGGTAAAAGAAGACTTAGAGAACATAGCTAAAATGAAAGAGGCTGGTCCAACTGGTCCTAAGATTAAGCTCAACTTCTCAAAGGCTACAAAGGTGTTTACAAAAGCACTTAACAATCTTACATCTATGCAAGCTGATATAGAAGCTGAGATAGATAACTTGAATGCTCAGAAAGAAGAACTTGAACTTAACATTTCTTACTTCCAAGACTTTGCTAATCAAATCACTGATGCTCCTGAAGACAGTGGACAGTTTTTAAGAGAGCTTAAAAACCAAGTAGCATTATTAGTTGATAATGGTAAGAATTTAAATAATGCTCTGTCTGCAGCTAAGAAGCTTCTAAAGAGTACAGAGAAAGCTATTAAGTCAGCAGCTAAGTTATTTAGAAAGACACTTAAGAGTAAGTATAAAGTTGGTGAGGACTATTCAGAATACCTAAGCGATCTACTAGATCAAGTGGTAGCTGGAGAAAACTTACTAGAAACATGGCCTCTTTTAAAACAAGAGATGGCCAACTTTGCTCTTACAGCAGATTTATCAAAACAAGGTACAGTAGATGAAGCAGGTCTTTTAGAATCTATTAATAATGTAAAACAAATAGACAAAGACTTAGCTGACTTAAGGGCTGAATATAAAGCTAGAAAGATTATCACAGATAGGTTTCAATCTATCATGGATGAGTATACTGCTCAGAAAGTTCAAGAGGCTGAACTTAAACTTAAACTTAGTAAGGTTATAGCAACAGCTGATAGATCAGCACCTACAGACTTTTCTAAAACTAGTTCTTTTGAATCTCAATCCAAGAAGCCACCTGAAATTATATATAGAGCTACAACATTTAGAGATACTAGAAAGACAGATGGAAAACTTAAACCTGATGAGATTAGAGCTAATCAATTTGGATTAGACCTAGATACATTTGAAAATAGAGATAATATACGTGGTCTGTTTGTAACATCTCAAACACAAGATTTTAAATTACCAGGTGTAATTGAGCAAATACTTGATAATGACCCTACACTTATTGAGCAATTTAAAGACTCAATGATTGTGATGGTGATGGTTAATGAGAATGGTGAACTAGTTGGTGTAGACGGACAACCTATACCAGAAGGAGCTCCTTTATTAGACAATGCTATCTACCAAACTATGCCTGAAGCTGGATTTAGAAATGGTTCAATGTATAGAGAAGGAACAGCTGAAAATGTAAAAGATGCAATTAATAAAGAATATAAAGAACGAAGAGATAACATTCTAGAGCAAACAGCACTAGGTATACCACAAGAGATAGAAGCGTCTTTTGGTATTCCTCAAACTGATGATAATGCTAGAACATCTGTAGAAGATGCAGGCCTTGTTAATCAAGATAGTTTAGAAAAAGATTTAGTATTATATGTACCTACAACTAATACAAATGTTAGCAAGGGAACCACTACATACAAGACACCACTTGGATCTGTATTCTTAGATACACCAACTGGATATGTAAAGCTTAGAAATAGACTACATACAAAGAAAGAAGCTACAGCAATATATGATGCTATATTAAAAGTGGCTAAGAACTTAATCAACCCTAACGAAGGTGTAAATAGTGATAGTTCTATACGTGCTCTTGAGTTTCTAAAAGGTGTAACTTATTGGGGTGTACCAACTGACCAACAAGGTAATAGAAAGGATGCAGGTAACAACAGTGTGTTCTTTGAAAAAGTTAAACTTGAAGAAGGCCCAGTGTCTTTTACAAGAACTGATTTAATTATAGGATCTAAGGGTACAAGATTTGGATTCACTCCTAGCTCATTAGAAGCTAACAGAGAGCTCATTATTAATGAGTTGGAGAATATATATAATAATGTCACTGCGTATAAAACAAAGGACGTTAATAAATCATTCGAACAGATAACATCTATATCTCCAGAAGGAGAGATTGAGTCTATTACATGGCCTAACTATCAAAGTTATCTTTTATCTAACAAGAATCCTGATGGATCTACAAGAGAAGGCTTTGAACTTCCTCTTTATACTAACCTCAAGGAAAAGAAAGATGGTGAGTTTAATAGAGTGGGTGTATATTTCTATGTAACAAATACAACTGATGAGTTTGAAATACCAGAACCAGCAACACAAGCTACAAATATACCTCTTCGTAAAGCTACAAGTTATACACTTGATGGTAACACAATTAACACATACACTTCTCCAAATGGTGCAAAGATTAACTTTAGAGCTTTTGAAAGTGCAACACTTGAAAACTATGAAGAGAAGATTCAAGTATTACAGGGTGGTGATTTAACCACTGTTGTAGAAACTATAAAGAAGTCTGGAAAAGATCCTCAACAGCAAATCAAACAAACTATATATAATGCAATTGCTCCACAACTAACAGAAGTTAGAGCACAATCTGCATATAAAGAGCAGACAGATAAAAGTGGTTTACCAACATTCACTATAGGTGAAGAAGTTGCACCTGCACCTAAAGCTCCTGTTCAACCAACACAACAAGCTAGTGTAGAAACAACTGATGATAG
>WLWH01000459.1_pt1 | contig 33046 bp, 13 predicted proteins | sample 6712741 | NCBI WGS metagenome assembly WLWH01 (sample SAMN12718694, study PRJNA515312) | sponge metagenome | isolation source: marine sponge | host: Mycale hentscheli | place: New Zealand: South Island, Marlborough, Capsize Point | collected 2003-05-01
TTCTTGTCTAACTTCTTGTTTTTTTACTTGTACTGGATAATAATTTATAGCTGCTGTAGTATTAGTACGTGTAGCATAATCTCTTAACATTTGTTCAGCTTCTTGAGGGCTGATTTCTTTTATTTTTACTTTTGGTTCAGCAACATATGTATCAAGATTAACACCTTGAGGTATATCTGTTCTTTCAGTAATAGTTTGAGTAGCTTTTGTTACTTTACCGTTCTCTATTGTAAGAGTAACTTTATCACCATTAACGTAATCAGTAACAATATCTATAGTACCATTAGGAAATGGTATTTTGTATTCTTCTTCAAGTTGTTGTTTTTCTTTAACAAGCTTTTCAGCTTTAGCTTCTAACTGTTGTTCTATTTGTTCTTCTTGACGTTCTGCTAATGCTTCACGTTTTAACTCTTCTTGCATTTCTGCATCTTCCTGAGCTTCTTGAGCTTCTTGTTCTCTTTCTAATGCAATATCAGTATCTATTGCATACTTTTGAATTACATAGTCTCTAAGTTCCATACCATATGGTACTACTGTACCATCAGCAAGCACAGTAGGTTTAATACTGCCTTTATACCATATTATATCTTTAAGTTCAGGAAAATCTGGATGATCTAAAGCTTCATATTCCATTCCTGCATATGTACTTTCACCACTCTGCCTACCTGTTACTATTTGATCTATTGTTTTTAAAGATGTTTTATAAATTTGTTCAGATTCTAATTCTGTTTTTTTATTCTGTTCTTCTGTTGTTTGTTCTGCATTATTACTTTCATTCAGTTGTTTTAAAACCTCAACTGTTTCATTAGTTTGAGATAGATTTAAAAAATCTTCAACAGCTTTCACTCCTGACTCTACGTTTTCAAAACTATCTTGTAGTTCTATTAATTGATTAAAGTCAACTTTAGATTTAGATAAATGCTTTCTAATAGATGTATCAGCTGCTGATATTTGATATGCAAATGAAGGAATCATCTTTGCTGCATCTAGTGCTTGTATATGACTTTCATTTTTATTATAAACTAATTTATATATTGAGCCCATATATTTTTTAAGATCAAAGTTTTGATCTTTTTCCATTTGAACTAAAATATCTTTAGCAACTTTGGTTCTTAATGCCTTTAATGCTTCTACACTTAAACTACATTCCATTTTAACAAATTTTATCTAAGAAATCATTATCTGTTTCTTCTTGCTGTTTTTCTTTAGCAGCTTCAATTTCTTCTTTAACTGCAGTACCGCTGTTATCTAAAGACTCTGCGTTCTCTTGTGATCCAACTGCTTGTTCTACATCTGCTGGAGTAATCTCTTGTTTTTCTTCTTTCACTGCTTGTTCTAATGCTTCTGAATATCTATATTTAATTTTATCTGCAATTTCTTTATTACTAATAGTAAATTCAGATTGTTTTCCTGCTTTATATTTAACAGTTATACCATCTGCATCTTTAGCAATAACCTCAACTATTGATTCACTTTTATTATTTAAACTTAAAAACTCACCCACGCTAATATCACTAATTTTTATTGAAAAAGCTAACTCTTGAAGCTTTTGTTTTTTTCTAGTATTTATATCTTCTTGCGTTAAATTAACAAGCTTAGCAGCCTTATAACTTAAGTCATTATATTCTTCAGATATTCTATCTTCAATTTGTTCTAATTCTTGCTTTGTTTTTACTGAATTAAACAACTCATTTACATTATTTTCAAAGTCGTATACTTCTTGTTTTACTTCTGGAGTAACTTCATTCTTAGCTTTCTCCATTGCTTGTCTATCTTGAAGAGTTAAACCTTGCCATATATATGTCTGCATTGTTGCAGCATTCATCCCTTTGATAATATCTTTTGGATAACCTAGCATTTTCATTTGTCTTTTCATTGACGTACTAATACTTTTAGGATAACCTTTACCCATTTCCGTAAGTATATAGTTTACTCTTCGCATAACACTTCCATTACCTGTATCAGCTAACATTGTAGCTTCTTGTTGTGTTAAGTTTGCTCTTGATTTTACTTTTTCAGCTAACTTATATATAGCAAAAGTAGATACACCTTTAGATCCATCTTTTAGAAAAGCATTATACTCTTCATTAGTAATGTCATTAATATCATATTCAGTTATCTTACTTTCATTTTCTTCTTCATCTACTTCTTCGTCAGTTGTTTCTTGAACTTCTTCTTCAACTGTTTCTTCAGATTGCACTTCATAACTTTTAATTATGTCTTCTTTATTTTTCCACATTGGACTTTCTACAAAAGAAGCAAACTGAGCACTGTCCATAATTTCTTCTTTAGACATGCTATCAAAGTCTTTTAATAATGGTTCATTATTATCCTCTACTTTGTTTCTATTTATACGCATAAAGTCTTCATATACTAAATCTGCTAAAGCACCGTCATCTACTTCCATTAGTTTTTCTACAGTCATCTGACCAGGCTTGGCAGTCTTACCTCTTTTGACAGTTTTCTTAGCAGTCTTACCTTTTGTACCTGAAATAGAATATTTAGAATCAATTTGAGTAGTTATAATATCCATTGCTGCATTAAGAATAGTTCCATTAGATTTAATATTTAAAATCTTATTGATCTGATCTATAACTGCTTTAATAAAGTTTTGCCATTTAGTTGATGTAGTAGTAGCTTTAGTGCTAGGGCTCATTGCTAAAAATGTTTGAAACCCTGAATCATTCATAGAACTTAATGTAAAGTTTTCTAGATTAGTTAAACCTAGAGGTATCTTTGTAGCATCACCAAACAAACGTGTTCTATCTTCCATTGATAAATTATTAAATGCTTCTTGTGCTTCAACTAATAACTTACCCATGTCTTCTTGAAACGGTTTATCTTTTTCTAGAGATTCTGACACCCTTCTAGATAGTTCTTGTTTCAGTATTACTGTTTCAAGTGCTGGTCCATTTTGAGAATCTTTACCAAAATCTTTTGAACTATATCTTGCATCTATAACACTTTGAGTAGTTGGAGTATATGATCCTTCTCTTTTAGCAGTGTTAACAAAAGTTACTGTTTCATTCTTATCTACATTCTCTAAAAGTTTTTTAGCTAATTCAATTTCAGCGGGAGTTGCATATTCACTTTCTATTATTGAAGTTAAAACTTGAGATAAAGGAACATTACTAGATGCACTCTTAGGATCAAATCCAAACTGTGCAGCATAATCAGCATAAGTTCTTTGATCAGATTCCATCTTTTCTCTATGTTGTTTTAACATAGTAGGATTTCTTTCTTCTTGACCTATTACTTTACCGTGTACATGTTCTGCATAGTTAGAGAATATTTCTATAGCTGTTCCATAATCATTACTAGTATAAGCTACTTGAGTACCAGCTTTCATATCACCTTTGTCAGCAATATAAAATATCTCTTTTGGAACTTCACCTGTTTTCATTAACTCAACTAATGCATCAGGATCAATGAACATGTTTTTTCCTTCTAAATCATTTGCTAGTTGTCCTAGCATATCATTAGTATCTTTAAGTTTTAAAAAAGCTTCTAATGATTTTTTAATCTCTTTACTTTTTTCTAGATATAAATTTGTGTTTAGCTCTGTTATTCGCTCAACATGATTTATAAAATCTTCAGGTTCTAGTAAAGTATTAACAGCTTGATTTAATTTTTCAGCACGTGTTCCTAAAAACTGCGCATCAGTATTATTTTGAGCAGCTGCTCTTAACTTATCTATGTTTGTAAAGTCACCTGATTCTTTTGCAACAACTTGTGCATATTCAACAAAAGCATCTGATATTTCTTTATTCTGTTCTGGAGTTAAGCTTTCATCTTCACTAGTATTTTCATATACATTTTTTTGAACAGCATTTCTATATTTTTCTATTGCTGCTAGTTTAGCTTTTTTATACTCTACAGTTTTTTTAATTGAAGGATCAGTTATTTCTTTTAGATTACCGTAACTTTCAATCTCTCCTTTTAAAGTAGTAGATTCTGTTTCCATACTTTTTAAAGATTCTATATGTGCAAAATCACTAGCTGAAGTTTTTTCTAATCCAGATACATCTTTGAGATTATTAAGAATATCTTTTTTTCTACTTAAAGCATTATCAAAAGAACCTTGTTTAAATATCATTTCCTCAAGGGCAGCATTCCAACTATTTTTTCTTATTTGTTCTTGGTGTCTTTCAACAGTACCAGTCTTATATTTTTCAGGTGAAAAAGGGTTTTTATATTTTTCTTTGCCAAGGTTGTACCTTCTTTCAATTTCTTTTGATTGAGCTAAAGAATTATCAAGTTGTTTATCAAACTGCTCTTTAGGCATATTATAAGATTTTTCAACCTCTTCAGCACTAAGTTGTTTTAACTCTTCCATACGTGTATTAAACGTATCAACTCTACCCATTTTAAGTGCTGTTAGAATATGCTTTTGACCTGCTGCATTTTTAAGATCATAATATGTTTTTTTATCACCATTTTTTTGAGATTGGTTCATACCCTCAACATATTCTTTTTGCTCTATTGTATTTTCTAAATCAGGAGAAAAGTATTTATTAGGATCTTCATATAATTCATTAAGTGATTCTAATGTATTATTAAATGAAGCATCTCTTTCAGCTTTAGTTTTTGCATATGCCGCTTTATCTGTAAACTTTAATATAGTATTATTAAGAAATGTTCCTTCTTGCTGCATGTTCTGAGGACTAATAGCAGCTATAGTATTACTAACAGGTGATATAAATCCACCCATTAAAAAACCTGATAAAAATGTTTCAGCACCTTGAGCACTAAACTGCTTTCCTAAGTTATTAGCAGTAGCACCTAGATAAGCAGCAGTATTAGCCATATAACCACCACGCATTGCATTACCTGCATACTTAGCTGTATAATATTCTTTAGATGCACCTCCTATAGTTTCTTGTGCAATCTCTTGTAAACCTTCTGCTACATTTGCTTTTCCATAAGTACTTAAACCTCTGTATATAAGTTTAGGATTCCTAGCATAAGTCATTGCTACTTTAGGAATGTTATACATAGCCGGTACTTTAGAAAAAACTTGACCTGCTGCAGCTTTAGGATTAAATAAAATCTTTTTACCTAAACCAGCCTCAATAAAATCACTACCTATTTTGCTAAACCTAGGTCTTACTAAACCGTCAAAAGTTAATTTATTAGATAACATAATTACAGGAGCATTAATTAATGCAGTTGTACGTCCTGCTGATCTAGCAGTTTCTCTTATTTTTGCAGCTTCATCATCATTAGGTTGTCTGTTATTTTCACTTACAAAAGATTCATATAAATCTCTGCTCATTTCATTTTCAACCATACCACCTTCTAAAGCTCCTTCACCATAAGCTAATCTTACATTTCTTATATCTTTATAAAAAGCACCAAATCCTTTAGCTGCTTTAACTACCCCATGCACATCTCCCATTTTATTGAAGTTCCTTGCAAAATCCATAGTACCTTCAAGAGGATTAACTAATTTTCCAAGGTTTTTTCCAGCACTTGTAAAAAACTTTCTAGCTTTACTAGCATCTTTAAAATTAGTTAAAGTTCTAGTTAAATCATATGCAGTATCTGCAGCTTTACCTAACTTACTACTATACTTCCATGCTTTACCAATTTTATTAATGGCTCTACCAGCTCTAGCAGCCATAGTTGCTCCAGTTACAGCCATAGCTGTTCCTGTAGCTGGAGCTGCTGTACCAAGTGATCCTACTGTAAGTGCTACTAAACCAGCTTCAGCAGCAAGCATTGCTGCTTCCTCCACAGCTAACTCTGCCATAATACCTACAGTATATCCTGAATTTAGATAAAGATTACTTGTAAATCCACCTACACCACCTATTGATGATGAACCAATAGCCATTGCTTTTTCATATTTTCTAGCTACATCTCTATCTGATAAATCACCAAAACCTGCAGCATCTGCAAATCCTAAACCTGTTAATGTCATCCATTGAGATGATGCTCTTTTAATTTCTTGCCATGTGCTAGTATTAGCATTATATAAAGATTCATTATCTTGGAATGGATTAAATCCTAAATTTTGAAACTGTTCATGATTAGCGTATCTATCATAAAATTGATTTTGATGATGAGGATCACGGAAGTTTGCTTTAATATTTTTGGTAGTTGCAAAAACATCTTCCTGTACATTCATACCATATGTATCAACAGCATCTAAATAATTGTCTAATGCAGATTGAGGAGTAGGTATAGGTGATTTTTCTATACCATCAATAGCAGGAGTTTGCATATTAATTTGAGTAGATATATCACCCATTGTTGTATTCCTAGGTAAATTAACTTGAGGAGATGAACTACCACCACCACCTTGACCAATATTATATTTTTGTCTTATAGAAGAAACTCTATCTCTGAATGGATTTACAGTATTTGTTGCTTGAGCAATATCAACAGTTGGCTGACTAGCACCAGCCATTGCAACAAAGTTTTCATTCTGATTAACAAAATCTGATCCAGATGGAGCAGGTGTATTATTTTCTTCAGCCATAATTACTTTTTATTATTAATTACCCAATCTTGTTCAGTTTGCTTTGCTAATTGTGAAACCGTATATATTTGCTGATCAATACCTTCAATTATAGAATTTAGATCTGCTGAACCAAAAGCTGTTTGTGGAACTAAAGTTCTGTATGTTGGATAGCCATTTTCATCTAAACCATTAAATAATTGACCTGTTAAATTATATCCTCCATTTTCAGTATCTCTTTTTAAAACCATGTTTTTAGCATACTTAGATTGATCAAATTTTATTTGACCTTGATAACCCATTACATAATCCCAATGAGATTTTTTAGATCCTTCAGTAAATAAATTTGTAGCTTCACTTTTAGGAAGTATAATACTTATACCTTTATTTGCATAATCAAAACTACTATCTCTAAAAATACCTGGATTATCTTTACTACCCATATAATTATCTTGATAAGCTTGTGGTATCTTAATATTAATAGCTACTTTATTTTTACTTCCTTCAGCAATATTTTGATAAGTTACATCACCTATAAATCTCTTTTTACCTTTATGATTATTTTGTAAGTCATAAAGTATTTGTTGAACAATTGGTTGTGTAATTTCTTTTTGAACACCACCTGATGTACTAAAGGGTTTAACGCCACCATAATACATATTAGCATCATCAGATTTAAGTGCATCTTGAATAAACTGAGTAGTACCTACAGTAGCTAAACTTTTAAATGCCGCTGCATCTAATTTCCATTTTTTACCCATTGCAGTTTCATTACCTAAACCTTTGAGGTTTAAGAAAGCTGAATCTTTATTAGGCTTAGCATATTTACTATAAGCTCTCTTATAGTAATCATGTATACCTTGCTTAGCCTTACCTCCTACTGCATCTTCATTAAGATTTTCTGAAACACCTTCTGGATCAAAATCTTCAACTAATAAATTTAATCCAAGAGTACCCCCTGTTTTTAGTAATTCCCATCCCCATGAACCTATACTTTCTGCAACAGCTCCTGCTTTCTCCCAATTATCAACATCTTTAAGTTCATTTTTTCTGTCAAAATTATATAATTCATCAGCTACTTGATAACTATAACCTTTATTTGTCATGTTTTGAATAAAAGTTTTTTCATCAACTATATGACCTTTTTCATCAACATATGATTCTATAGCATCACCCCACTGTTTACTTTCCTGTGCTTTAACAGCTTGTGCAACAGTATTAGCAGCTTCTGCATAGTGTGCATCAAATTGTTCTAGAGCAATATCTTTAGCAGATATTTCATTTCTTAAAGCATGACTACTTTCCCATATAGGTTCTAAATAATCTCTTAATGCAACATTAGCTTTATCACCCATATCCATCATGGGTTTAAGAGTAGTGTTATATAGATAATCAACACTAGAACCTTTTAATTTATCTCCTAATTTAGTAAAGTCATTATTTTTTATTTTCTCATATTTCTCTTGCTGAGTTAGGTTGTCCCACATCTTTCTCTGACCTCCTCTAGCATTTGCTGCATTTTGTAGATTTTGATACTCTTCATCTTGCATATTATATAACCCACTATTCTTTTTCTTGGATGTCTGTTCTTCTCCATACTTACCTAAAGCAGTTAAGTAATTGTCATACATAAGAACTAAATCTTCTTGAGCTTGAGCATCACCATTTAAAGCAGCAGTTTGAGTACGTTTACCTATCTCAACAAGCATTTGTTTTTCCGCACCACTTATATCTGCACGCATTTCATTCCTTGCTGCTTCAGATTGTCTAAAACCTGCTGCTTCTTTAGCCATACTATACTCATCACCACTACCAACATCTGTACCTCCAGAAATATCTGTAACTACTTCTCCTGTATTATTTTCAGCTCCTCCTGATGGTGGAACACCAGGTGCTCCACTTCCGCTTCCACCAGTACCAATACCTTGATTAAACAAGTCAACTTTAATAGCTGCTTCATAATCCAATTTTTCTAAAGCATGTACTTGCTTTAGGTTTTCCATTTGAACTCTGTTAGCTTGCTTAACAGCTTCCATTGCATATGGATTTTCTTTGTAACTTTGCTCATAGTCTTTATATGCTAAAGTCATTGCTGAAGCATTTATATCATTACCTAATTGAACACTAGACATTAATGCATCAATTTGATCTGCACTATAACCTTGATTATTTTTTGCAACTTGAATTATCTCTTCATCTTTTTTAGCACTTTCTAAACTAGCATCATATCCACCACCTCTAGTTTCTAAATCATCATAAACGTCTGCTAAAGTTTCTTGTTCTGCAGGAGTAGAATTTTTAATTTTCTCTTCTACTTTTTCTTTTTTGCTATTATTGCTAGCAACTTCTTGTTCAAGCTCTTCTGTTTTTCCTAATAGTTTATCAACCATAGGAGTCATCTCTTGTATATATGCTTGTTCAGCTTCTTCCATTCCACCATACTGATCCACATTAGCAAATGTCCAATCTTTTCTTGAAAGCCTTTGTTGTGCAGTATAATATTCTTGAACTTTAGAATCTTGACCAATGACACCTTGAAATAAATCAGCTAAAGGTTTTACAATTAAAGGACCATTTTTAGTAGTAGTAATCCATTGTCCACTAATTTGATCTTGACTAACACTTAAGTCTGCTTCTTTAGCTAACTTCATTGCCATCTTAGTTACATCTTGCTGTGGTATGTATTCTGCATCTCTAGCAAACATTGCATCTTCAGCACTCATCATTTGGAATTCTTTTCTAGAATATTCCAATAACCTATCACCACCTTTCCACCATTTTCCACCGCACTTATCACCATCAGTACAATTCTTAAAACCTTGAGATCTCTTAGTAGCAGATTCAAAGTTTTTAGTCCAAACCATATCTTTTCTTATAGACTTATTTTCTAACAGTTGATTAAATACACCTTGTGCTGCAACTTGATTTTGTTTTAAAGATAAATCCATAGTAGCCATTTTATGAATGTCTTGCTCTATAGTTTTAAAAAACTTATCTCTAGTTTCAGCATTATCTTCTCTACTTAATGGTGCATTTAATAATGAACCATATAGATTACTTATTTGTGTTTTAGCAGCATCATACTTACTTTGTCTTAAGTCTAATGCACCTGAATAAAAGTTATAATCAGGAGAAAAAGGTTGTACCTGTGGTATGTAATCCGTTACTCCTTGTAAATACGTTGCCATAATTTTATTTTATATTCAAAAATAATATAAGTTTATCAAACCTTATATGTTTATTACTGTTGTCCATACATACCTGGATACATGAATTGACTATAATCTACACCTGCACCTTTTGCTGCTTCTTCTTGTGTATCTACTATTCCAGCATCTGCTTTAGCCCAGTCTAATGCATCTTTAGAACTTAGACTTGGATTTTCACTCATTAACTTTCTAGCAGCATCTGATACCAAAGTTTTTTGTGCATTTGTAGGAGCCATTGGATCATATCCTGGTTTTTTATATAAAAAACCTGTTGTTGGATCTACTGCAAAGTTTTCTCTTTGTTCATTCATAGTTTGAGTCATACCTCTATTTGTCCATCCAGCATTAAACTGTGTTCTAAGATTTTGTCTAAGAGCTCTTTTAGTATTATCAAACTGTTGATTAGCAATTACATTTTTATCCCAAAGCTGTGTATCTAAACCTGCTTTTACTTTATTGTACTCGTTTTTAGCTTGAGTATTTGCAATCTCAAATTGATTTTGAATACCAGTATTAGCTTTAATTTCCATCTCTTGAGCTTGCAATATTTTGTCAGCGGCTTGTCCTTGTATTGCACCAAACGTTGATGCATATGCTTGAGGTCCTGCAAACATACTAGCTCCTCTAGCACCTGTTGCTGCTTGTGAACCAATCCTTGCAGCAGTACCTCTAAAGTCAGTAAACTCAGGAATAGCTTCTTCAAATGCAGGTGTAGCTTGATAAGGATCATATCTTTTAGCAGTATATAAATCTTGTAATGCTCCTCCAATATTAACTAAATCTTGTGTCCACCATTTAGCTTCTGTTGGTTGTATATATCCTTTCTCTAATTTCTTTTTCTCAATTTCTTTTTCAACAACAGTTGAAGAATCATCTGGAACTTCTTCCTTATTCCATTCAAGATTCTCAGGTGAATAAAGTTGTGCTTGACCTGTTGTAGTATTACCCCACCAACCATCTGCAGCTGATATAGTCATACGTCCTTTAGTACCAGCACCTTCATCATTAAGACCAAACTGAGTTTTTGTATCACCTTCTCTGTCACCACCTATACTATAATCTTTAAGATAATCTTTAAACTCATCATCATCAGCAAGATCCTGCATACCAATGTATGCTGCTTGAAATGCAAATGTTTTAGACTTATCTAGTACATCTAATCCTAGTTCTTTTGCTGTTTTTGCATATTGAGTAGGTGCACCTGCTTTAGAGTCCCAACCTTTATCCCAAGAATCTGATTTATCTTCTGCACCAATATTACCTTTCTGTGCATTGATAATCATTATATCTCTTTGAGCACCTAGATAATTAGCTAACACTTCTTCTTTAGTTAATTTTTTAGCAGCATCAATGTCTGCTTGCTTAAGTATACCACCTGGTTTTTTTGCATTAACATTTTCTAGATATTTCTCATATAACTTATCTTGTAAATCTGGATTGTTATTTAAAGCGTTTTCTAATCTACCGTAAGCTTTTCTTAAATCACTTTTACTACCTTTTAATCTTTTATCTAATTTATCAATTGGTGTACCGTTGTATTCAGATTCTTTCTTACCCGTAATTTTATACCATCTACCGTTCTCTTTAATATAATGTCCTTGTTTAAGTTTACTAGGATCATATCCTTCTTTACTTGGATCATGGAGTACAGAACCTTTAGGTACATTTTGTCTTTTAGTAGACTTGGTACTTGTTTCAACTTCTGTATCTGGTGTGTTTTCTTTTACTGCAGCAGCTTCTGCATCTTCTACTTCATCAGCAGCTGAATTTAAAGCTTCTTCTTCAGTTAGACCATCTCCTACTGGTTGTGCATAGCTACCACCCATTGCAGGTTCTGAAGAATTTTCACTACCACTTTTAAATTCTACCTGTCCTGTTTTTGGATTTATAATATAATTACTAGTTTGTAACTGACCCTGTAGTTGTGTAATTAGTTCTTGTATTTGTTGAGGATCTAAATCAGTAGCTCCACCAGGATTATACATAGGAATTTTCATATAGGTTTGACCACCATCATTATATATCTGTGGTGCTCCTCCTAATTGCATTGTTTCCATACCATACATTGCTTCAGCTATTTGCTTAGCGTCTGGTGCATCATCTAATGATATAAGTTGAGAAGGATCTATACCTAACTCTTCTAAATATGAAACAGCAAATCCAGGTATACCATTATCAAAACCTTTTAATGATTCTTGAGCTAGTGCTAATGCAGCTAACTTATTGTTATAGTTCTTAATCATTGCCTCAGCAGTAGATATTTGTATATGATCTGCTTGAGGATCTAATAAAATTTCTCTATACTTATTGAGATCAAAAGATGTAGATATTTCTGCTGGTGTATATCCTTTCTTTCTAGGTGTTTTACCAAACATTTTTAGAACATCAGGATCCTTTATAGAAAGTTTTCTATCTCTAGAAAATATAAATGAGTTAGGTGGAAGATTTAAAGGTGTACCACCTGCATAATGACGTTTACCTTTTATCCTATAAAATTCAGGTATGCCTTCATCTTGTAAATTAGTTACTACTGTTTCACCTAATTCCGCTTCTAATGTAGCATTCTCCCAATCTGTAGGTCCAATAGTTCTATTAGTTTTTATTTGTGGGTCATTGCCTCCACTATAAGAACCTGGTCCTGGTGAAACTGTATTATCTTTTGGAGGAGTTTGATCTCCATACATACCACCTCTATTCATTTTAGGTAAATTAGTTCCAAATTTATTTTTCATAATTAATTAATTATTTCTATGCGTCCACCTGCTTGTAAAAATTGTTGTAATTCTTGATTAGTCATTCTATATGGTTGTTGATTTGCACCACCATAATTAAACATTGGAGCTGTTCCACCTAACTGAGCACCACCTGTAAATTGAACTGGTGCACTTATGCCCATATTAACTCCAGATGGATTAGTTGCAATAAACCCCCTATTACCTTGTGTTGCTGTAAAGTTATTGGCAGCAGCAGTATTACGAACCATTTCATCCATTAAATTTGGATCATTAATTTTATTACCAATAGCAGCAATTCCAGCAGTTGCTCCTGGAGCAATGGCTTTAAATGCTTTTCTAAAACCTCCAAAAGGAGTTTCTTTTCTTGTTACTTTAGTAGTTGCCCATTCTGATTGTTCTTGTTGTGGATCAACAGCAGGTTGATTAATGTTTGGATTAGTTGGAGCATCATGCTTAAATTGATTCATAAAAAAGTTCATTGCATCAAAAGATGCAGATGGATCAAGACCTTCTACTTCATTCATATATGCACCTACTTCAACCTCTGGATTAACTTCAGCACCATTATTAAACATTTGAAGACCACCGTATTGTTGAGGAATTATTTCAAACAAATTATCAAATGCTGCTTGTTGATTAGCTCCCCCAACTGCTGGATCTATTACAGGTGCTCCTTTTGCTGCTCCTCTTGCTGCAGCTTCATCAAAAGTTTTTTGCATGTATTGATTTAACATGGACTGGTTAGTAAAAGGTATACTTTTATCACCTTCACCAATATCAAAATTTTCTTTTAAATTTCTAGCTAGATTATAAGGTTTACCCATATTTGCTAACTCTTTAGGTAAAAAGTTAGGTCCTTGATAAGATGCAGGTTCTTCTGCCACTACAGCTGGTGCTGCGGGTGCTGCTACTTCTTTCTTTTTTCCAAGCTTAGTACCATATGACTTACCGTTCCATGTGAATTTATCTAAACCTTGTTGTCTTGCTGCAGCAAATGCTTCATTAAAACTCATACCTTCAGTATCAAATACCTCTGCTTCAACAGCTGCTGCTTCTTCTTCTGGTTTCTTAGCAAATTTACCAGTATTTATAAAAGGATTATTTTCAAGTAAAGCTTTTTGATTATTAGCATCTACTTTAGCTTTACCTTCAGCATCATATTCAAATTTTCTTTGTCTTTGTTTTTGAATTTGCGCATCTTGAAATTCTAAGTCTTTTATTTTCTTTTTATAAGCTTCAGCCTCTTCACCTTTTAAGCCTTTATTTTTTATTTCTAAATCAAGTAACCTATCATTTTTAGAAGCAAACGCATCTTTTGTAGCTCTAGCTAGTTCACCATCAGCAAATTCCTCAGTAAGATTTGTTTTATTATTATCATAGTTCTTATAAGCTTTTTTGATAGTTTTAAGATCACTTCTATTAAAACCTTCTTCTTTAAGGGCTTTAGTATCTAATTTACCATCTTCAGTAATATAATCTTTAATGTAGTCTAAGTTAGGATCTACTTCTGGACCCATAGGTTCTGGTGCAGGAATACCTCTCATAGTAGCAGTTAACTCCTCTTCAGTCATTCCTGTGCCTTGAAGTTCTAATGGTACTTCCTCATCAGTACCTCTCATATTATAAGCCAGATCAGCTTCAGTTGTACCTTCATTTAGAGGTTTTAAATCTAAAGGTTTTAAACCTTCTGCTACATATGCTTCTTCATCAGTTGCATAAGCTCCTAGACTACCTTTTCTGGCAGCTTGTTTAATTTTTCTTGTCGTTACTCTTTTTTCACGTCCAGTCATCCCTTCAGTTTCTCTAGCAATAACTTTATCTAATTCTGATTCAGCAGCATTAGCTGGAGCATTTGGAGATGATGGCATTGCCGTTCCTCCTCCTGGGCTATTAGCATAATGACTAAATTTCATTACAGTTTTATCAGGACGTAAAAAACCTCTACCTCTATGTTTATAATAATCTAAATAAGTATCAGTAGTATTCCATGGAACAGATGTTCCCGGAATTGTATATGCTGGATCTCTTACATCTGTCACATCAGCATTTTCATCAACTGTTTCTTCATCTGTACCAAACTCTTCATCATATTTTACATTTCCTTCTTCATCAGTAACAACATCATCTATTTCTTCTTCTATTTTTTTATTAGCTTTTTCTTTAGCTTCTACTTTAGTTTTTTCAACTACATCTGCAGACTCTTCAACTTTATCACCAGCATAAAGATCTTCTGACTCAAACTTTTCAGCGTCAGGGTTTACTATTTCTTGTGCTTCAGCTTGCATTAACTCTCTATCAGGTATATAGTTTGCTTCAGCAGCTTTTTCATTAGCTTCTGCAGCAGCTTGATTAGCTAATTGTTCTTCTTCACTAACTTGACTATTCATAAACGCAGCAGATCTTGCTTTCATATCTTCCAAAGATATTTTACCTACACCAGGTAGTTCTCCTTCTCCTGCTTCAGCTCCTACACCAGGTATAGGTTTAGCTGGCTCAACATATTTAATTTTGGATCCATCAAATGAACCATATTTTTTAGGATTAAGGATTTGTCTTTCTGCTGTGACAAAACTTCCTACTGGTACACCATCATACATTATTTTAGTATAGTTACCTTGGTTAGCAGTATCCTTTGTAAATTGATTTCTTTCAGCAACTGTAAACTTTTTAAGATGTCTTTTAGGAGAATACCCTAGTCTAATTTTATCAGCAATAGATTTTCTTACAGCAGTTAAACCACCTCCACTAAACTGAGGTAGATCATTCATATACATAGCAGCTTCTTGAGGATCCATCATATAAGCACCGCCTCCTTGCTTATTATAATCATAGTTTAGATATGGATTGTTAGGATCAAATTTAAATTCAGATTCATCTGCACCACTTTTTCTCCAGTCTTTTACAGCTTGTTTCCACATTGGTTTATATTCTTTATTAATTTTAGTTTTACTTTTGACAGTAACATTATCAGGATCATAACTACCTATTAAAGTATTAACACCTTTACCAAATGCATTCATACCAGCATTGAAGTCTTGTTGATTAGCAATATAAGCTTGCCCCATTGCATTTAGTTTTGCAGTATTATCTGCATTAATCATTAATGGATTTTGTTGATTAAAACCACCAGCATTAAATTGTTGTGGTATCATTGGCTGTGTATTCATTACTTGATTAGAAAACTGATTAGCTTCTTCTTTAGTAATCTGATTAACAGCATTGTTACTCATGAAGTTTTTAAAATTAGATAGTCTATTATTACCAAACTGATCTATATTTTCATTTTGTAAAGCTGTTGAAACACCACCTACTTGTAATTTTTTAGCAAATTGTTTTTTCTTAGACATTTCATCTTTATGCAAAAAACCTTGTTGCTTCATATTTAAATGATCTTCCATAGTATTTGCTTTATAACCCTGACCAGTTTGAGGATCAAACATCATATGAGGTTCAAAAGATTGTCCTCCTGCTTTATAATTATTAGGTGCATAAACCTTTACTCTTCTTCTATTCATAATATGTGCTTCTATATTAAATATACTAAATTTTTATCAATTAATTATAAACCTCATATGTTTATTAAATTCAATTAAAGTCTTCAACTGTATAACCTTGAGCTATTAAAGCTTCAATTTCTGTATCTGTCAAATACTGTTCACTATAATTACTAGTACCACCGGCTTGTTTTATACCTGCGGTTTTTACAGGTGTATTGTTTTCAATATCTTCATGAGCATATACACCACCTTTATCAGTACCTTTCTTTAACGCTTTAGCAATATACTTAGGTGCTTGTGTAAGTTGTGCCTCTGCTTTAAGTCCTGAGGATAGTGGTTTACCTAGAAATTTCATAGGTGATAAGTTAATTCCAATCTTGGCTGCATCACCAAAAGTATAACCTTCATTTATTGTATTTATAGTAGCTTGACTTTTTCTGCTGTCATTTATAAGACTTAAATCATCAGCAGCATTAATACTATATCTACCTAGTGCTGATTTATTAAGATCAAAATTACCACTAGCTATATCACTAAAAGTATTATCACCTCTTACAGTATTATCTATTCCCAAACCAGTTAATGCACCCCACCCAGTAGCATTCTTTATTAGTGGACTGTTGATTCCAGCTTTTTGAAGAGGATTATACTTCAAAAGGCTATTGGTTGCGTTACCTACATCTCCAAACGTTATAGCATTACCTCCTGTCCAATTAGTGTTTATTCCTGGAACTTCTACACTACCCACTTTGTTTGTAGCCCAATTTAAACCTTTCTTACCTAGTGCTGAAAGATCGCCAGCACCCTTTTTAATAGGGTTTATAATAGGTTTTAAATATTTACTAGCTTTTGCTGTTTTTCCTAATACTCCAGCCGCAGGTATAATTGATGCAACATCTAAAACAGTACCAAGACCGGATCCATATTCATTACCAGTCATCCAGTTTGTACCACTCATATCAAAAGAACCATCACCTACTAAATAATCTCCAGCTTCATATATAGCTTCACCTGTTCCTCCAACTATATCAGCTGCAGTATTAGCAAGATCTCCAACAACTTGTTTAGCACCTTTATCATAAAGACGTTTAGCTGCATTAAAACCACTACCCTCTGCAAGCATTCCAGGTACTGCCTCAACGAATTCCGTAGCAGCTTCTTTTGCGGTTAATCCATCACCTATACCTATGTTGCTAGCAGATTTATCTCTCTCATAAAAATCTGAACCTCCAGCAACTACAGTATTACCACTACTTGGTCCACCAAATACAGGTTGTTTCTTACCATAAAGAGCTTCTGCGGTACTTTGTAGATTTTTTGAAGTTTGCCCAGTCTCGTTATTGACAGCAATCTCTATTTGCTCAAGTGACATCCATGGTGCATTTGCTTTATAATAATCTGTCAGTTCTGCAGCCTTATCAACTGGTTGTTCTTCAGCAGCTTTTTCATTTGCTTCCTTCTGAGCTTTTTCAATTAAAAGTTCATTAATAAAATCTTTTCTATCTTGAGAAGTAGCATAACCAGTTTCATCTTCCCCAAATAAACTAGTAATAGCTCTATATCCTCTAGTACCTTCTGTACCTGCACTATTCCAAGTATCTGTTCCTTTCTTTCTTTGGAAATAACTTAGATTTCCACTTTTTAAATCTTTCTTTCTTTGATACTCATAACTGTCATTAGGTCTATTACTAAGTACTTCTGTATAAGTATCATCATCACGTGTACTTGAATATCCTCCGGCATGCACTCCACCGTGATTATAATCTGGAATAAAATCATCTCCAGGACGGTTTCTCTTTTGAAAGTTTATAAAATCATCTAGCTCATCTACATTTTTTGCACCAAGTTTTTTCATTAAAGTATTATCTAATTCACCTGCTATACCTTTATAAGTCTTACTTCCATAAAAGTTTTTGTATCCAGCATCCTTTATAAACCAATTGGTAGCTCTAGGATGATCTGTAAATCCACCAAACGGTTGCCACATACCTTCTGTTGTACCACTTACACCTTGACCTACTTTACCAGCTCCACCTTTAGCAGGATTTCCTACAGATTTATAAAAACCCTGTGTAGTACCATCAGGCATTTTCACATTAACAACAGGTCTGCCAGATTTTGTTCCTACATATTCTACCATATCAGTTTTAGAAGCTAAATCTTTACCTGGTATTCCAACGTCATCCCAATAAGCACCACTACCTTTTATTTTATCTAATTGCCTATTTGTTTTTGAAAAAGGAAACTTCATACCTTTTATCGCATTTCTAGTATCTTGATACGCATTAACCATCATACTAGGATTAACTCCAGAATTTAAAGTCATCTTTGCTCTAGGTGCATTCATTAAAACATTGTCTGCGTATTTAATTATAGGTTTAGCAGTTTTAAAAGCAGTACCTACACCTTTTGCTACAGGAATAACAGACAAAGCATCAAGACTTGTTCCTAAAGCTTCAGTATCAAAAACTTTATTAAATTCAAAATTACCGTCGCCTAAAGTATAATCATATAATTCTTTACTTGCTGTAAAAGGTGATGCCATTAAATCTCCTGCTGTAGTATTTAAATCAGTAACTAAACCTATAGGATCATTATATGCTTTCTTAGCTGTTCTTACTATTGGTTTATAGGTCATCTCTGCATAACCATCACCTATCATAGAACCTAGATCTTTTACAAATTGTCCTGAATCATCATAATCTCTACTTGCTTGATATGCTCGTTGAGCATTCCTTTTCCAGCATTCAGACATTGGATCTTTACATTCTTCTTCATAAGCTTTAGCACTAGCTATTTCTTCTTCTTTTCTTAAGTTTTCCTCATAAGCTTGATCTTCTTCTTCTGTTCTTTGAACATTATTTAAATAGTTTTCTCTCTTTCTTTTTGTTGCAGCTTCTTGTTCTTTAGGATCTCCTCTTTGTTCAATATAAGTATCCATCATATCTCCGTAAGGGTCAAAGAAGTAATCTTGTAATTCAGGAACACTTTGTAAGCCTGCTAAAGTTCCCATCTTAGGTATACCCAATTCTTTATTGCCATAAACTAAATCTAAAGGATGAACTCCATCTTTATCTAAAAGACCCATTACGTTTTTTACATATGCATCTGACTTTGACTTTTTACCATTATCGCCACCTTCTTCAAATTCTTCTATAACAGTATATCCACCTGCTTTATAATTTGATATCTCATCATCAGTAAGGTACATAGCATTACCACCTGCTTGAAAATTATAAGTCAAACCGGCATTTACTTGTGGAGCTATAAATTTATTTTTATCAAGATCATATCCTGAATCTACACTACCTTGTATTGATAAACCGCTTTTAAAATCTTTATGTCCTGATAAACCAGCTTTAATTTTTTTATCTCCAGAGTATCCTACTTTTGCATCTAAATTATTACTATGATATTTTAAATCTAAATTAGGATTAAAAACTGATTCGCCTCTTTCATTAATGTTTATATTGCCACCTACACTACCTGTTAATCCTTTTAATAGGTTAGCTTTAAGCATAGCATTAATATCAGTATTGAATGTTTTTTCTGGTAAATAAGAATTAAAATTAGCGTTAGATGCAAAACTTAATTTGTCTCCTTTTTTAGAATATCCTGTATTTAAATTAAACATATCATTATCAAAGAAACCACTTACTTTAATTTCGTTTGGTCCACCAGGTAAACCTTCATTATGTTCAAACTTTTTCATTATCTAGGACTTTTTAATTTTTTCATAACACCTATTGCCACAATCATATTTTTATCACCACTAACTTTACGTCTTAATAAAACTGTATGTTTATAGTGTCTAAACTTTTTTCTTTCTAATTCAAATTTATCATAATTTAAATTATTTTCATTTAATGGTTTTATATAACCATTAGGTTCTGTAATAAATATAGTCCTTTCAACATCAGGATCAAATTCACCACGGTTATCTGTAATGTCCCAAAATTGGTTAAATCTATATTTTTGTTCTTCTTTAGAAAATAGTATATCAATGTTAGTTGGATTAACGGCTGGATAATCAAGAATAGCAGGAGCATTATTCTTTGGCGTAAGATTTAATTGTAATAATCCTGAGCACTGTTCAGTGTTATATATAACTGCTTCATCAAAGTTAAAATCAAGAACATGAAATCTATCATCACAATTATCTAAAGAATAAGTATAAACTTCCATATAGTATTCTATATTTCTAATAGTTTCAATAGAAGTTTGGCTATGTATTGGAAACTCTACTTCAAAAGGATAGTTCTTATCATAAAAATTACAATAGCTACCACAGCTATCATTATGCAACCATATTCCATTATCTTTGGTAGTCATAAAAGTATTCTTGGTAGGTAGTGATAAATCTTGATGCCAGTCATGATAAGATATCCAACCCTTAGATTTAGGATCATAACTCAAAGTCCAAGATGCTTCATTAAAATATCTTGGATCACCTAACTCAACTTCTAATCTATTATTAACTAAAAATATATTACTATTACCAGAATATGTTACTACGTCTTCTATATCTTTTCTAAGTTCATAATCCTTTTTAGAGAAGTAACATATTTGATTATCATTATCAAAAACAGATTGACAACCAATTCCAATTACTGGATTATCAGTTAATTTAAAATCTGGAAAATCATTAGTTAATCTATATGGTAAATATTTAGCTATCCACCATTTCATACCTAAATTAGATATTTCAGTTAAACCTTGAGAAACTTGAAATATTTTACCTTGATTTTGACTCATGTAAAATAATCCAGCGGGAGTATTTATAATAGATAATTCATTTTGACAAGAACCGTATTCATGTGGTCTATCAGCATTTACTAAATTTTGCAAAGGTTGACTAAATAAACCACCATCACCAATAGTAATTTTATTACCAGAATCTAATTGTAATTTATCCATACCTAAAAATTGTACGGGACTTTCTTCTTCAAATAAAATTATAGCACCATTATTACCTATTTGCTTAATAGTTATTGGTCTACTTACAAACTCTTTAAAGTTTAAAGGTAAGAAGGTTCTCCAATAATCTCCTTTAGAAAGTTGTTCTTGAGGTAATGAATATATAATACGATTAGGTCTATTTACATAACATGTTTCAGCAATTACAGGATCATAATTTAAATCTTGTACTACGCCCCATGAAACAAAATTTGAAAATAATTTACTATTAGATAAACTATAATCATATTTCATAAAGTTACCAATCTTTATATCTTCTATATCATATATTTCTCTAAGATCAGAATATCTATCATAATCATAATGTCTTTTTTTATTTTCGTCACCCCAATCTCTAAGATCTATATTAATTTCTGATTCTACAAAGAAATCTCTTGTACCAGAATTAAACAAATACATAAATGCATCCTTAACTGTTAAAGCAAGTACTCCTGCTTTTCTTTTATCAAAAGCATATTTATCACCTGGAGAAACAAGTGCATTTTCTATTTGACCAAAAATACCTTCATTACCTTGACCTTGAGAGTCTAACCATTCATCAAATAATTTATTAGCTTCTTTATTAGCTTTTTTAAGTGCTCTAGCTGCTCTTCTATCTGCTCTGTTGATTTTACGTTCAAATTTATTCTGACTCCAATTACAGTTTGGAGGACTAGTAATACACTCGTTACAACCTTCAAAATCACTACCTGGTCCAAGTTGAGGAAATTCACAGTCACCTTCATTATTGTTATCACAATCACAGTATTCTTTATACGCTCTTAAATAATCAGAGTATAATAGTTTTTGATTATATTCTTCTAATTTTTCACAATAATCTGCTATATCATTTGCAGTAAATAAACCATCTTGTATAAATTTACAATTAGTAGCATCTAAAAGTTCACATGAACAATTTCCATTTTCAGTAGATTGTAATGGATCAAAACTTCCTGGAGGTGCAGCACTACCACCTAATATTTGGAATAAATCTCCTAGACTGCTTACAAATTCATTAACATCAAAAGGATCAGTATCCATCCAAAATCTTGGATGCGTTACCATCTTTTTTAATTTGTAATTAAATTGAGCACCATCAGGTTGATCTTTTAACCAATCATAAAAAAAGTGCATTGTATTTTTTTCAGTATATCTTCCTACAAAAACATCTCCATTAAATAAGACATTTGATTTAGTTTTAGATATATCCATATTGCAAGTTGATACTGGTACTTGATTTATATTTGCTATTTGACCATACTGTGCTAGTAAAGGTTGTTTTAAACCAACATAATGACTAGAAGCTTTTCTTTTAAATTGTCTACTTACATTTGCTTTTCGCCAGAGATCATCTGTTTCCCTTCCCCATTGTTGAGAAAAAGTAACTTGTGAATCATCTATAACTTGAGTATTTGCTATATCTTTAACTGTTTTAATTGCAACAGTTCTAGATCTATAAATATTATTAATTCTAAATTTAGGCGTAAAATCTTGTAAGTTAGATTCTAAATAAACAGAATCATCTATTTCCCTTCTGATATTTTCAGTTTCACTTCCTAAAAATTTATTATAAAAACAATGTGAAAAGAATTGTAAAGCATATTGTCTATAAGGTGTATATGCATATATAATATCTAAAGTAGCATTGATACCTTCACCCCAAAAACTTAAGAATGAAGGAACACCTTGTACAAATCTTAGTACATCAGGTAATGCAGCCCATGCAGAAACCTCTCTATCAAACTCTTGATGACCTCCTTCAGCTCCTGCAGCACCCGCTGCATTCTGTGAAGTTTTTCTTGCTGAGTCTGAAGTAATATTTGGATCAAACCCAACTATAGCTTGTAGTAATGTTAAGATACTATTTTCTAAAGTATTTTGAACTGCAACATCACTACCTGCAGCAGTAGCAGCAGCAGCAACTTGTGCACCAGCAGCGGCAGCACTAGGACCTATTAAACCTGTAGCACCAACAGAAGCTGGACCAACTTGAGTATAAGTACCTCCATAGTTTATTTTGGTTTGTACATTTTTAACACTTTTTTTACCTTCAGTACTTATTATAGCATAACCTATACCTATTATAGTACTAACTACAAAAGCGGTATCACTAATAAATTTATGTTTAGGATGTTCAGATGGATAATCAAAGAAAGCATCAACATCACCATATAACTCTCCATATATTTTTATTTCTTTTGCAGAAAGTCTAGGGTTTCTAAAATTAGTTTCTGGTGAGTGGAAAGTAAATAAATCTTTTCTTACTCTAGCTTCTGGATAAGGTTTATCTGTATCTGAATCTAAATACTGTCCTTCTTGATTAAAGATTGCTGTTGGATTAGTAACTGAATTTTGATCAGGACTATTATCTGTTTCACTTGCACTTAAAAATTGATCAGGATATGTTGTTGGATTATATGGGTAATTTGGATAAATTTTTTGTCTACCTGTACCATCCAATACATCTAAAGTATCATCTTCTCCATCTAACAAATTGTAATATTCTCTTGTATTATTAATTTGACCTTTAGCTAAAATAGATTTATTACCTTCTCTTGTTCCTCTTAATATTTCATAACCTACTACATTAGTAATGGGAGTACCATCATTATTTAAAGGCGGTTTCACATTATTAAACTGAACGCCCATAATTCTAATCTTTTCTCCTGAATTAGGATCATAATGATTAGTTATAATATCTCCAGTTATATTATCTGTTCCATTATCTGGAAACTTGTGATGTCTTATTGCTCTACCACATAAATCATGAGCAGGATTATTACTGCCCCATATTGAGTTTGAACTTGCGTTCCAAATTTCAGGAGTCTTATCATCATATTTTTCAGTAGATTCCCAATAACCCATATCACCACCACCAAGTATTACTCCTCCATCTTCTTGTATAGTTCCTTGTCCTGCAAAAGGTATATCAACTGAAGCAGTGTTGTATATTTTCCATCTTTTAGGATCTGTTTCAAATGATAAAACATCATTATTGATAATTAAACTATTGTCATTTAGATTATTATATCTACCAGGAATATGATATGAAGCAGATTTATCACCAGTATTATATACCCAACGTATAAAAAATGAATATACTTCATCTCTCATATAACCTGTTTGGTTACCACCTTCTCTATAATAATTAGCAGGGTATTCAACTGATACCCATTTAGTTTCTATTTGGTTTGCTAATGGTTGATAGTTAAAATCAAACTTATCTGTTGGTCCTATTCTTAATAAGTATTTACCATTTCTAAAAACACCTTGACTTGTGTCAGGTATTCTATTAAGTTTAGTAAGATCCTTTATAGTTTCAATAGAAACTTTGCTAGTCTCATTTAATTGATCTATAGTAATTTTATTAGTTCTGGTTGAGTATTCTCCGTATAAACTAATAGTAGTATTAAAGTTTGCAAACTGTATAATCCATAATTCAAAATTGTCAAAGTTTTGATCTATGTTATCTATAAATACATCAATAGCACCTGAACCATTTATATGATCAAAAACTCCTTGTAAATTAGAAAATAAAGAATAGTCACCTACAGCTACTCCGTTAATTAAGTATCTACCCACAACAGCATAGTTACCATTAATTAGTTCTCCTGATGTTTGACCTAACTCTACTCTTAAGCACATATTATCCACTAAAGGAGCTAGTCTAATTTTTTCACAATTTAAATCTTCTGTATCTGTACAAAATACACAACCTTCACTATCAGTATCACAATCTTGTATCCAAGGTATATCATCTAAATCTAAAACTCTTGTTGGATTTAAACCATCATCCCAATATACTTGTTTACCACAATCAAATGCAGTTCTACCAACTCCTGTAATTAAATTATCTTTATTAAAAGATAGACATGAGTCATTTACAATTTTAGTATAACTACAATCATTTTCTTTAAATAAACCTATTTCTGAATTAGTGTTATCTGTTGAAAAGACTGCCCACTCATCACCACCAAGATGTATATTACCTATTATAGTATATGGTGCTTTTGCACAAAGTGCATTTGATTCTTCATTACTGAGTTCACCTAAGTCACCAGAGTCTGTATTGTTTGTAGCATTACGTGCACTAATCCATGTATTAGCTTCCTTAAGCATGCCAGAAACATCCTTTGACATTTTTTTACTGAAGCTAAGGCTCCCTCCAGAACTAGTATTTTGCATTGCCATAATTAATATCTTCTAGGGTGACCAGTTCTACTATGACTACTAAACATATCATAATACTTAGATAGCATAGCATTTCTATTTGCTTTATAAAGTTGTTTTAATTCACTATAGTTAGGAGTATTTACAATTGATAATGCATAATTTCTAGCAGCTCTGTATCTTTGTTCAATTAGTTGTAACTTACTAGGATTGACTTCTTCATCATTCATAATAAGATTTTCAATCATTCTTTGTTTTAAAGCATACTCATAGTATTCATTAATAACTTCATGATCTGGAACCAATAGATTACCTTCGTCATCTTCTAAATGACCTTGATAATTTATGTATACATTACCGTGATCAAAACTTGTATATAACCAACCGTCTTTTATATATGCAGAGAGTTCACTATCCCAATATAAATTAGGACAATCACAATCAATACTTTCTGCGTTTTGTTTCATCTTAATTGGTGAAAGAAAATTATATTGTCTTGTTTCTGATTTAAGAACTTGAATCAATTGTACCGCTTCTCCTTTACAATTTAATGTACAAGAATTTGGATTTGCACAACACGTATTACAAGGTTCACAATTAACTGTTGCAGTACCGCATTGTAAACAAGGATCACAACAAGGATCTATTGGTGTAATAGGTGTAGGAGGAGTCTCACAAAAATCAATTGGGTCTGCTGGAGCTGGTTGATATTCTGGAGATATTTTCCCTACAACTCTTTCTTCTATATGTGTACCTTGTGGTAAGTATTGTTTTGCTTCATATGAACCACATGCCATAGAAAAATTTAAAACATAAAAATCATTAGGTAGTCTTACACGTCCTTTATGTACTTCTAAGACTCTTTCTTTTGTTTTGTATATCCTAAGACCTAAATCATAAGTTACTCTTCTAGCAACCTTAATAAGGTCTGCAGCATCAATTAAATCTTCAAGTTGATACTTTTTAAAATCATTTGATGCATCAGCTAATAAATCATCAAAACTTCTATATTTTAAAGTATAATTATAACTCATCTTATCTTAATACATTTTGGCTGTCATCAGGACCATCTGAAGGAACTTGTCCAGCAGTTAATATTTGTTGTATAACCATTTGCTCTACTTCAGAAAACAAGTGTTCTGGAATGGCAAGATCTCTGTCTTGTTGAGGTTCGCATTCTTTTTCACCTATTGAACATATTTCTGAAGATATATCATCATCAAAAATTGCTTGTAATCTTATGGCTTCCCAATCAACATTAGGTATATAAATATAACCATCTAAATACCAATAGTAATGATTATTATTATATTTAAAACCAGATGTTCTAGTCATATTAGTATATACAGTAGGATATGTTTGTGTTGCTTTTCTTGAATAATCTAAGCTAGTAACAGATCTAATAACAGGTCCATCTGATATTTCCATGATTTTTGGAATTTTATCTCTAGTTCTTCTTACTTGACATTTAGTTTTAACTCCTGCACAACAAGCTTCTATTATACTTACTTCAATTAAATCTAGACATGGTATCTCTTTGAATAAGTTTTTATATTTAAAAATACTATTAACACGCTCTTCTCTCTTGATAAGAGTTTTGCCAAACTTCATTATTAAACTATATATAAAACGGTCTGTTAAAAAAGGATCTTCTTTTACAGCTTTTAATACATTACGTACTCTAGATATGGATTCACCAATTGCAGCCATTTGTTATATTTTAAATTCATCATAGCCTTCTGGTATTATAGGCTTTAGATTTTCCATGTATTGTTTTTTTCTATGTTTATTAAACATAGATGATATTTTTTTAGAGGGTGGTACTTCAATGTACTTAGCCCAATTGTCTTTATATTCTAATGATGCTTTTTGTCTAAATTCTTTATTAGCCTTAAAGCTCCATACATTTTTATTCTTAAAAGGATATTTAGTACTATTATTTGTATAGAAAATCTTGAGAAGCTTATTGTCTGAATCCCAATTTTTATGTGTAGTTTCTATTCCGTAGTTTAAAGATTTACCATAATCAATGTTTTTCTTTTTAGGAGAAGGACAAGTTCCCATAAAAATATAACCTAAACCGTCAGGCAATTCTACACCGTTTCTATTAGCAATAATACTTTCAACAATTAATTTATTAAATGTCATTACTATATTCTTAAAAGTTGCAAGATCTAATGAATTATGCTCAGGATATCTAGATTTAAACTTCTTAAGTGTTTTAATAGTTAATACACTTATTCTACGTTCTCTAAACCGTGGTCCCTTTAAATTAGGTTTTCTAATTTCTTTCATATCTTACTTAATATAATATACTTAAATTTTCTGTGTTAAACAAATAAACATCTATAGTTAATGAAGTTAAATATAAGTAAAAAGTCCCAATTAAAAACTGGGACTTTCGTTGTCAGTCATAGTAAACCAACAAACCATGACATATTTTTATGCTAAGGGCAAGGTGTAAATGTAAATGTTAAAGGTCCTGCAGAAGGTGTTAAGTTAGTTACAGTTTCTCTTATAACACAACCAATATTAACAGTTGCTCCATCAGCTATTTGAGCTGCGTAAACAATTATAGCACCTGACTGAGGAGATTCATCCCAACAACTTTGATAGCTATAGTTTAATGCTTTTCCAGAAGTATTTGATACTTCACATTGTTCACAAGTTTGACAGTTACAAGTACCACCTTCTTCAACACTTATATCAACTGCTGTATATTGAGGATCTAATGTTGCAATATTAGATACATCTGCACATATGGCTAATCTATCACCTAATCCTAGTTGAGCAAATGGAATAACGGGTCCTTGTGCTGGGTTATTACATGATATAGTTGAAAGTAATAAATTATCACAAGGATCTAATGATGTTATTAAAACAGCACCAGCACCAGAACCTCCAGCAGTAGCTGTTGGTACAGCAGTATATTCTCCAAAAGTTAAAACAGTAACAGAAGTAATTCCTCCTAAACCATCCACATTACCAACTTGAGCTGTTGCAGCTATAATTGTATCTGCAGGGTTAGCAGTAGTAAAAGTTATAGGATCACCAATTGTATAACCACTTCCTGGATTACTCACACTTACTATTCTATTAATAGCTACTATAGCACATGTTATCTCATATAGAGGACATGGATCAGGAACTTGCGGAAATGATACAGAAAAAGTTACAGCATCATCTGGAAATCCGTTACCTGTTGTATCTGTTTGCGGTTCACATGCTGCAATTATATATCCTTCAAATGTAAAAACATCACAATATATATTATCAGGAATCTCTATTACTACAGAGTTAGCCCCCGTAGCAGTAACATTTTCTGTTGTACAAATAAAAGGTGTAGCAGGAGCTGCACCTTGTGTACGGTAACATATGTAATGATCACCTGTTGTATTAGCTGAAAAATTGACTGTAAAACTTGCCATTATAATAATCCTTTTGTTTTGGTTTCTAATGTTAATGATTGACATGATGATCCGTCAACAGCAATAGTAATACTATAATTAGTTTCTGCTGTTAAATTTATAAATGTATATCTATCAACTCCTGTTACAGGTTGTGCAACAAAGGTGACACCATCAGTCAATGTTATTATTAATGCTCCTATATTATTTAACCATTTAACAGTTAATTCTGTTGCAGCTACATCAATAGCTTCTAACCCTAAAGGAACTGTTGTTGCACAAGTTTCGTCTACTGTATAGAGTAATAATTTTTGCATTACTATATTATAACTATCTCCTTGCTCAATTTTAATTTGAGATGCCCCTGCACCAAATGACACAGTATCACCACAATACTTTATACATTCTGCACAAAAAACTTCAGAACACGGATTAGCATCAGGACAATTAATTCCATCACCACAAGGTGCTGGAGTTGTATTTCCTATATCGTTACATCCACAAGGTACTTTATGTCCGCAGTCAGCCATTTGTTTTTATTTAAGGGTTAATTCCATTAGGGTTAGTTAAATCTACAGTTACGCTGCTTAAGGCAGGTCCTACACATGTATAAGCTAATGTAGTAAATTCAATAAACTCACAAGGCTCACCGTTTATTACTAAACGTACTTTGTACGTTGTGTTCTCCGTTAAACTTGTAAAGTTAGGAGTAAATGTTCCACCGTTAGTTACTGAGATTACTTGTGATTGTTGTAATATAAGACCTGTTTGATCATATAGTTCTGCAGTAATAAGTGTTGGATTACTATTCCATGTAAATGATGCTGTTGCATTTGTATAATCAACAACTGACATTATTATTGTTGGACATGTTGTAGTACCTAAAGCAACTGCTTGAACTACTGACTCACATGATAATCCTTGAGCTGGATCTTCTACTCTTAATGTTAAAGAAATATTCACATCACTTGCTCCATTTATACCACTAGAAAAATCAATTATTAATGGATTAGAAGGATTAAAGTAATCTTGAAGTACAGCTACTGTGTTTATTGTTTGTGGACCATTACCAGCATCATCTGTTAAAACTATAGTAGATGAGGGAACTGCGTCAATAAATGTTCCAGGAACAGAACCACTAAAATCTAATCTGATTTGAGTAGAACTTATTATTGTACCTGTTACAATAATACTGACTGAAGAACAATCTGTTGAACAGCAGTTATCTTGTATAAATGATATTGCACTACGCATATCACATACAGTGTTCCATAAATTAGCAAAACTTTGTGAAAGACTTCCTACAGTAGTATTCCAACCAGTAATATTAGACATAGGTCCAACTCCGCTTAATTGATCACTGTTACTTAAATCAAAACATTGTTCTTGTATAGCTGTCAATATTGCTTGTTCGTTACCTGTATATTGTCTTAAATTACAAAACTGTTGTTCTAAAGCTTGTAATACAACTATTGGATCTGTAGGAACAGCTGGATCAATAACACACTCTGGAGTTATTGGATCTAATACTAATGTTTGATTTTGTAAATTATTTATATCTACTTCATTCTGAGTAACTCTAATATCTAATTGCTCTAAAGTACTATTGATTGTACTTATTTGCCCTACTATATCACATACTTTATTACCAATTGCAATTACATAATCTTTTAATTGCATTGTTGTAATAGTATCTCCTTGAGGACTTTGATAATGAAATTCAGAACAAGTTGTAACAATACAATCAGGACATCCTGCTTCAGTAGGTGTAGAAGGTGTTATTCCAGATTCTAAAAGACAAATTTTATCAATTAGTAATTGTATTAATTGTTCAAATGTTTCTGGAGCACAATCATTTAGATCAAAACATGAAATATCATAAGTAGTAATATTAAATTTATCAAGTAATGTACATAGCTCAGTTGCTAGTTTATATATTACTTCACTTACTGTATCACCTTTACATAAATCAATGCAGTCAATATCTGGTCCTTGCCATATAACGCAGTTACTTGATATTGGGTCACAGTTGTCACTACTATAATTTAATGGTTTCATTTTTTAATCTTTCAGGTATTAATAATATACATATTTTTTTTCAATAAAACAACTAGAGTTAGTTTTGACAATCGCCTCCTATAGTAAAGTTTAATGTATCTGAAGAAGGTTCTATACTTGTGTCTGCACAGAAAGTAGTTCCTTGCTCTAAATTTAAAGCAGTAGTAAGTTCAGTATCTCCACAAGCTAAATATTGCGTAAAGCTTTTCTTAACAGAATCAGCCACAGTATATTCTTTACATGTAGGTGGTTCTGGTTCAGAACATGGGTTTGTACAATCAATATCTGGGTACTTAGTACTTTCTATATCAAGTATTTCATTTTTTATTCCCCATTTTTGTAAATCAGGATCACAACAAAATTCTATTCCAAATCTTATTGATGCCATATGTTGATAAACTGCTTCACTCCAGTTACATTTAACTTTATCAAAATAATCAGGAGTACACGTTGGAGTGTCATATCCTGGTTTTACAATTCTAGGTTTTAAATCAAAAGCAGGAACAGCAGGTTCTGGTTTAGGTAAACAATCTTCACATCTAAAAAAACAATCTAATACTGTAATAGATATAACAGATTGTGGATTTTCTCTACAAATATATTTCTCTACAAAACCACATTTATCTTCTACACCATCATTCCATGATATAATTTGACCAACATAATTACTTAGTGATACGCTATCACTATATACTAAAGTTTGATCTATACAGTCTTTTATTTTATAACAAGGCTTAAGACAATCGTCACAATCTTCAAATTGTTGAACTATATTACTTGGACCATATTCTATTGAAGAGTTACATGGTGGTATAACTGGTTCAGCTGTCCAACATTTAGTAGTATCAAAATCAAATACATAAATAGTATTTATTGACTCTAAAGGATCATCTGGATCACTCCATTTAATAATAAGAGTTTCTGTATTATCTGCACAGTTTGTTAATTTAAAACAAGGAACACATATATTACAATCTGTAGTTTCATAATCTTCAGCAATTGTTATATCAATTAACTCTGAACCGGTACATTGTATTTCTTTAGTAACTACATAACATGTTTCAGATAATGAAGGATCACCATCAAATAAATATACATTACCAATAATAGGAGTTGGTTGACCGTCTGCTAAAGATATTTCTATAGGTACTCCTGGATTTGAACATGCTTCTATTTCATAACAACAAGATAATTGTGGAGCTGTTAAAATTTTTGTACATATTGGAATACCATCACAAAAATCAATTGTTCCTTCTTGATCAGGACAAGTCCATTCTCCAGGACTAGAAGGATCTGGAATATCTTGATTAATATAGTTTTCAGTACTAAATATTATATGATCTGTAATAGCAGATGCTGGTGTACCACAACTTACTCCTGGTACTGCTTCATCAATAAAATTAGCTTGTATCTCTGCTGCACTTAAATCATATATTTCAGCAGAAAATGCAAAAGCAGTTGTTGTTGGTGTAAATCTATCATTAATACCTTCTAATTTAATTGTATGCTGTCCAGCAGGTATAGTAATTGGAAATACATGCCATCTAACAAAAGTATCATTAGGGAAATTAAATTGTCCACTAGCATTACGGTGTCCTAAATAAATTTGAACTACATTATCTAGACTAACTATAACTTCATTGTCTGCAGCAATACCAATTGTAAATTGCCTTTCTTTAGGTAAGTCTAAACAGAATTCAAAAGTAATAGCTGCTGCCCTTATAACATCTAGTTGTTGATCTAGAGGTAAATCTATCCATAGGTTAGTAGGATTACTTGCATCCCATGCTCCTACAGCTTCAGCTTTACCATTAGTTAGTTGGGCTCTAATTCCTGCATTATTTAATCTACCACTTGGAGAAGGACAAGTAGGATAGACAGATGCAAAGTAACCCCATAGATCACTTTTAATTCCGTCTTCTAAATAGGTATTAACAATGTTTACTCCAGCAGGTTGTTGTGGAGTAGCATACCCACCATTATCATATAAATTCCATGGAACTCGTCCAGCTAATGGTAAAGTATAATTAGATAGATCTTGGTATAATCTTAATCCTTGACTACCATATACATTTGGTTGTATATCACCTTTTTCAACAGTTACTAAATCACCAGTATATTCTGCTGGTACATTTTCTACTTTAGTACATATACCATTGAGTAATTCATAGCCTTCAGGACAACCACATCCTTTATTAACATTACCTTCTAGAAAAGCCATTCTATTTTTTTTCTTTAGCTAACTTGGAATTGTAATCATTGACGCAATTGACGCAAACAGCTTTGCCATCTTTTGCTTTTCTTTTTTTACATCCACAAGTTAAAGTGCTATTACAATTATTACATTTACTCATCTTTTGTTGGTTTTAATATTTTAATGACAACTACTGCAATTAAATTTACCTAAAAGTTTCATAGCATAAGTATAAAGTTCCATACCTTTAATTGGTTCATGACAAACTTCAACCTTAGCTTTAGCTGCTTCTAAATACATTTTAACTAATCTTAAATCCATAAGCTTTTGTTTTGTTTCACTTATTGGATCACATGC